>Ga0316600_10000110_pt1 | contig 55875 bp, 20 predicted proteins | sample OWC_soil_day5_CT_FD_207652 | JGI IMG/M metagenome (GOLD analysis project Ga0316600, IMG submission 207652) | Wetland soil microbial communities from Old Woman Creek delta, Ohio, United States - OWC_soil_day5_CT | ecosystem: Environmental > Terrestrial > Soil > Wetlands | place: USA: Ohio... | reverse complement strand
TCGAGATAGTATCCGCGAAGCCTGCTTGTGGGCGTCAACGATGTGAATTTCAAAACACAAGAAGCACTCGGAGAAGCCTATGAGACAATGCTTTCGGACAGGAGTTCGATTCTCCTCGCCTCCACCATGTGAATATGCAATGTGGAGAATATTGCTGAAATATAAAATGAGCCGTTAAAATTTTTATGATTTTGACGGCTTTTTTGCAAAGGTGGAAAATCTATGTCTGATGAAAATAAATATTTAGCATTGCTAAAAAATATTGTTTTAACTTGTTTGAATGAGGCCAATGTTAGTGTGTATTTGTTTGGCTCATGGGCAAGAAAAGAAGAGAAAAAAACTTCTGATATAGATTTAGCTGTGGAATGGAATGGTAAAGTTGATAAATCAAAGATGAGTCAATTAAGAGAGAAAATAGAAGAATCAAGAGTACCTTATTTTGTCGATGTTGTAGATATGACAGAAGCAAGTCCTATTTTAGTTAAACGGATACGTCAGGAGGGGATTTTGTGGAAAGGTTAAAAGAGCGGTTAAACACGGCACAAAAAGCACTTTTTAGATTGCATGAAGCAGTTATCATAGATGAGCCAACATCTATGGAAAGAGATGCGCTGATTCAACGCTTTGAATTTACTTTTGAAATCATGTGGAAAACAGCGAAAGCATATTTGCAAGTAATAGAAGGAATCGATACAGCATCCCCTAAAAGTGTGATTCGTCATTGCCGTGAAATTGGATTAATTAACGAAGAACAGACAGAAACGATCATAACAATGGCAGATGATAGAAATTTAACTGTACATACCTATGATGAAGCGTTAGCAGAAAAAATGGCAGAGCGAATTCGTTCATACGATGGCCTATTACAGCTTTGGTATGATCAGATGATGAAAAAATTATAATAGAGATAAAAATCCAGCTAAATTTATATTTAGTTGGATTTTTTGTATGATAAATGTTTTATTAGCAAATAAGAAAACTTTAGCGAATATTGTATTATTTTTACAGGATTATTTGATTTTTATGGAATTGAGTTAAAATAGTAGATCCGCCGTGAGTTCCTTATATAAAAAATAAAAAGTATTGACCAAGGATTTGCAATAATATTTACTTAGGGGGTTTCAGTTAAAATGAATTTTTGGGAACGATTAGTTGGTAGTGTAATGAAGCCAGATTATTATCTAAGCCTCATTAGACGATCAACAGGTAAAGCGGTAACATATTTAATATTATTTACTTTAATTATAAGTAGCTTATACGGAATACGAGTGTCATTGATGTGGAATGGCATGGTAGATACGATGGGAAAGGAGTTTGAAAACAAGTCGCCAGATTTTATATTTGCGAATGGAGAGATAATGGTAAAGGCACCCATGCCGTATGTGATCAGTAAAACTAATAAAACATTATTTATTGTCGATACGAGTGGGAAAAGTGACAAAGGCGCTTTGAAAGGCTACGACAAAGGTATTTTCATTGGCAAAAGTAAAATTGTCAATAAGAAAAATTTATTGGAAACCAGTTCTTATGATTTGAGTACCGTAAAGAATTTCACATTCACAAAGGCAGAGGTGGTGAAAGTTATGCCGTGGATAAAATGGGCTAATATCCTTATAGTACTCTTTATATTTATATTTGGAATTATAGCCAATTTAGGTGCTGCTCTACTTGTGGGCATTTGTGGATGGATCGCCAGTAAGATCATGAGTTGTCAAATCTTTTTTGACGATCTTTATAAAATCGGTATCCATGCTTTGACCATGCCGTTATTTTTGGAAATGGTAAAAAATATTGCTGAAGTTAATGTACCTTTCTTTAGAGTTGTTTTTTATATAATTTCCATTGGATATACTGTAAAAGTATTAATGACGGTAAAGAATAAAAGTAATATTGAAGTAGATGAAGCGAAATGATAGACTGAAGGAATTACAAACAACTTTAAATACAAATATTTACAACAGTAAGTTATTGCTAACTATTTTTAAAGATTGCAATGAATAACAGTAAGCACTCGGATGTGATGAATGTTAGCCATAATTTTTGACAATGAGCCTTTAAAGCGGATTTGTTATAGTTTTAGAAACTTCGATAATTTCAAAAGAAGAATCATTTATTTATTAAATAATCCCCAGAGATGTCAACGCAGGACTAAGTGATTTAATACAGAAATTTGTTCATAAAAATTCGGTAGGATAAATCCTACCGAAAAGTTAAAACCACAACTATTGACAAAGAGCCTATAGCTTTTTGGGTACGCTTTTCTGACGGGTTCAACAAAGTTTATTGTTACGAATTAAATATTTTTGACAAATTGCAATTGTGAGTTTACCGAATTCTACCCTGTTTTTGCGAAACTTCTTTTTAGCAGTTTTCTGCTTTTATTATATCAGGTTCACTTAGTTTTTTTTTTATTTGTCTGGTTTCATACATTATAAAATTTGCTGGTTTTTTGCGTGTGTTGTAATAAATTGCTCGCAGTTAAATATAATGTACACAGACATCTAGTTTTATTAATATACGTATTAAATTGCAAAAATAACGAGATGTTATGCGATATAATGAGATAATATGGTTTTTTACTAAATAATGTAATAAAATAAGATAATTATAACTGAAATAAGAGTTGCTATATTCTCTGTGTAAATATAAGATTGTCGTAGAAGGATGTATTTTACAAGTTTGTTTTAGTTTGGATATAGTGTAAATTTATTTGCATTAAAGAGCAACCTAGATTAGCAATTGCTTTTTATGGCATTTGGTTAAGTTGAGTAACAAATGTGTTGTGTATAACTTGATTGAATTATGGAAATCTTCAGATAGCTTGTTGTGACATTCTTCTTGTATTAAATAGAGTGAGCATACAAACTTTCCTGAGAAGTTCATTGTGGAGGCACGTGAATGTATTAGGACAGGTCATAAGTGTTAATTAAAATAGTGAAGGCATGTGTAGCCCTCATTGGATGGTCTTGCCCTAAATTAGGCGGGGACACTATTATCTGCTTGTTTCAGACTGTAGACAAAGGACTTTGCTGATATCCACAGCAGAAGTCCTTTTCATTCGTTATCCATGGATTTTTCGTGATTTTCTTTATCAAAATTAGCATCATTTTAAATACTAGCAAAATATCCCAATGTTTCTTCTTTCACATTGCTAATTTCTTTAAATTCATGCATGCAAAAGTTAGCGTCACCTGCATTTTTACTTTTTGCAGGCCACGCAATTGGGTATATCTCATTGCATGTTTTGGCACCTCAATTTATAAATGTCCCGATATTCTGGTACATATCTATATTCTTCTGCCAAATCCATATAATCTGCCCATACGTGCCGAGTTACTACTTTGATTTTTCCCTGGCTTTCTGTACATTACCCAATCAACTTGCAGCTTTTACAATTTTTCGGGTTACTTTTGTATTCACGGTATCCTTCTTGATTCGTCGTTGAGTATCGTAGTACCTGATTTGCTGGGCATATGTAACAATCGGCATCAACTTCTTCTAAAATATGAAAAAAGATCTGTTCAAAAATATCCGTATCTTTAAACCTGCGAGTATAGTTTTTGCCAAAAGTAGAAAAATGAGGAATGGTCTCATCCAAACTGTAACCAATGAACCAGCCATAAGCTAAATTTACATCAATTTCTTTTATTGTTTGACGCATGCTCCGAATACCAAATAGATACTGGATGAAAATGATCTTAAACAAAGATACCGGATCAATACTCGGTCTACCTGAATCGTTAGGAGAATAGAGGTCTTTTACTAAGTCATAAATAAATGAAAAGTCTATTGTTTTATCGATTGTTCTCAAAATATGATTTTGAGGTACCAGATCTTCGAGGCTAACGAATTGTATTTGCTTTTGGAGTTCTCGATTCTTTTTTTCGTACAAAAAAACAACTCCCATCTATGTAAATTATATCATAAATGGGAGCTTCCTTTTTTGTATGTCTACAGTCTGACACAAGTAGATAGTACTATCTGCTTGTGTTTTTTCTAACATTAACGCGATACCAGTAGAGAGAGAAAGGGGGAAGGCTATTGAAAAAATTAATAGCGGTATGGTCATTAAATGGGCGTTATCAAAGGTTAAAAAGAGCTATTTGCTTGTTAGCTAAGGAGAAATAGAAAATGTTAATAGAATCTATTGAATTGACTATGAGCCATGTCGGTTTAGGACATTTAAATGAGTATGCTATGTTGGTGTTATTTGGGAACGCCCATAGCCATCATCTTACGCTAAACACTGGAATACTTCCGAATCAAATTAGAGATAATCAAGGGTTAGTTCTATATCCGGCTTATTTTATGACTCATTTAACTGTTCCGCCCAATTTCAATCTTGCTGACTATAAACTTTGGGATAAAGTTTCAGTAGGGGTGGATGTGACCCGTTTTGGGGAAACAATGTTAGAGTCGTGCTATTTGTTGGGCAGGGACGGAGAAGTGTTACCCGAGATCAGTCAGTGGAGTAAGGAAGCTTATCCATACATGAAAGCCAATAGTTTAATAATTGTTGATGTGAGTGAAAAGAATGGAGAAGCGCGAAAAGTTTCTGTCCCTAAGGCGGAGTGTTTTGCTTCCTTACCTAAACTGAAGAAAGCACCGGAAGCCATCCTACGATCCAGAAACATCCGCAATAACGGATTTGGTATTAAATCTGGCAATATAACCATGCAGGAACCACTAATCTATCATGTAGCGAAGGAACAAGATGCAGCCGCTGGACATGCGATGATGTTTGCCAACTTTAGTAAAATTATGAATTGGGCTGAGGATGTTATTTTATCAAAACGGTTTCGCCCAGGTTTTTCCGGAAATGTACTGCAGTTTTTGTCACTCCTAGAGAGGGAGACTTTTTTTTATGGCAATTGTTTTGCTGGAGAAACGCTGGAAATTTATTTAAATGGAGCGATTACAGAATGTGCTCCCAACTATCATGGTGATTCCTTGCAAACTATTTCAGTTGCCCTTTTAACCTATCAGGTTGAAATATACACACAAAGAAATCAGAATTTATTAATAATTGCCAGCGTAAAAAAGCTGCTGGCCTTGCCAATCACTTTGCAGGATTTTATTCCTGATGTTCAACGTATTATTAAAAATCTAAAATATATTTGAGGAGTGATTAAAATGGAACAAGTAAAAAAAGTAATAAACAATGCGATTCAGCAAATTCAAGAGCAGAAGTCCTACCCGGTAGCAAATTTGCGGGATGACTTAAGAATTATTGATGATTTGGGTTTTTCATCCCTGGATATTGCTCAGCTAATTGCCTATTTGGAGATGGAACTTAATGTAGACCCTTATGCAAATGGAGCCTTAATTTCCAGTATTAATACGGTGGAAAGTTTATATAAGCTCTATCAATCCTGCTTAGATAAAAGAAACAGCGAGGTTGAAGATTATGAGTAATTTAGACTGGATAATAGCAAAATTACAAGCAATTGAAAATGAAAAATTTTTAATCTTTAAGGGTGAAGCGTATTCTTATTACCACCTAGTCAAGAGTATAGAGAGATGGAGGAATAGGCTGAAACGGCTGGCGGTAGTGGAAGGGGAGTGTATTGCCGTTATCGGTGATTATTCTCCTAATATAATTTTTCTATTGTTAGCGCTGCTATTAAATAACAATATTGTTGTGCCTATCGGCAAAGAGTCGGAAGAAAAGCGAACTGAAATGTTTTCAGTAGCGAAAGTTAATAAATACTTTGAGTTTAATGATGAGGACAATTGGACGTTTTGTGAGGGGTCACCAGAATCAAAGCAGCCACTGTTGGATGAATTAAGAGCGGGACATGAATCCGGTATTGTAATTTTTACTTCCGGAACATCAGGAAAAAGCAAAGCCGCCATATTGCAGACCTCTAAACTAATCGAAAAATACAAAACTGCCCGTCGCAAACCCTTTCGTACCCTTATCTTCTTAAAGTTGGATCACATTGGCGGGATAAACACCTTATTTTCGATTATGTTTAACGGCGGCACCATAGTTACTGCTCAGGGGCGGACGCCTCAAACTGTCTGTGAAGCCATTCAAAGGTATAGGGTGCAATTGCTGCCTACTACTCCCACCTTTTTAAATATGTTAATTATGTCCAAGGCTTATGATAAGTACGATTTATCCTCTTTGCAGATTATTACCTATGGTACGGAGCCCATGCCAGAGTCGACACTACTCACAACCCACGAAGTATTTCCCCAGGTTACACTCAAGCAAACTTACGGTTTAACAGAACTAGGCATTTTCTCAACAAAGTCCAGAGACTCTCATTCCAAATGGATGAAGGTGGGGGGGCAAGGGACTGAAATTAAAATTGTTGACAATATTCTTTGGGTTCGTTCTAAAGCGGCTATGCTTGGGTATCTGAATGCGCCTTCCCCTTTCGATAAAGAAGGTTGGTACAATACAGGAGATCAGGTGGAAGTGGACGGGGATGGGGAATATCTCAAGATATTGGGAAGAAAAAGTGAGATCATCAATGTCGGCGGTGAAAAGGTGTATCCCGCTGAAGTGGAAAGTGTTTTGCTGGAAATACCTAATATTAAGGATGTATTAGTATCCGGCAAAAGAAACCCCATAACCGGTCAAATTGTGACAGCTACTGTGGTATTACAGGAACCGGAGGATGTAAACGTTTTGCGGAAGCGGATTCACGATTATTGTAAAAACCGTCTGCTGCCCTATAAAGTACCTACACTAGTAGTTCTATCGGAAAAGGAACTGGTCAGCGAACGGTTTAAAAAAATACGAAGTTAAGATGGGAGAAAAGATGATGGATAAGAAGGTTGTTATTGTTAGTGGCGGCAGCCGGGGACTTGGTAAAGGAATCATTGAGTACTTGTTAGCACATGAATTTGCTGTGGCAACCTTTAGCCGCAGTGAAACAGAGTTTATAAAAAATTTGGATTCCGTATATGCGGATCATGTTTATTGGGAGTCTATGGATGCTTCCAATAATAAACAGCTAAAAACTTTTGTCTTTAACGTAGTTAAAAAATACGGGCGCATTGATGGTTTGGTTAATAATGCCGGTGCTGCTCTTGAACAAGTGCTGCCCGTTACTATGGAAAATGATATTGATCATATCATAAAACTGAATGTGGGTTCTGTCCTCCATCTATCTCGGTATGCTTCACGGGTCATGCTTACACAAAACAGCGGTAGTATTATAAATATCAGTTCCATTGTGGGGTTGCGCGGTTTTAAAGGCACTTCCGTTTATGGAGCATCCAAAGCGGCCTTGGATGGTTTTACTAGGGGACTTGCCCGTGAGTTAGGCGGCAAAGGCATACGCATTAATTCTATAGCACCCGGTTTTATGGATACCGAGATGACTCAAAATATGAAAGCAGGCAAAAAGGATCAAATTATCAGGCGGACTCCCCTTGGACGGTTAGGCAAGGTAGAGGACGTAGTTGGGCTGGTTGGATTTTTATTATCAGAGGAAGCGAGGTTTATTACAGGACAGTCGCTGGTAGTGGACGGAGGACTGACTTGTTAAATCGCTGAGCAGGAGATTTTCGGTATTCTTGATAGGAGGAGGATTTTTATGAACCGTATTACTGAATTTTTGCGCGGCCTGATCGCCGACAAACTAGGGATAGAAAAAACAGCGGTTGATTCCAATACAGCCTTCTTTGCACTTGGGGTCACCTCACTCATCAGTGAAGAAATATTGACTATATTACAGGAAAAGTATCAAAATCTTTCGTCAACGTTGTTGTTTGAATATCCAAATATCAATAAGCTTAGCCAATTCCTGGCTGATCAAGAAGGTAAAGGAAAAAATGGTCAGGCAGTGAAGAAAATCCAGGCAGAATCCTCTGTGGACAGCGAAGGAGTTCTTGCTTGTGATGAATATTCTTTGGAAGCCGGTAACTCAATTGCCGTCAATTGTGATGATATACGGAATAGAGAAAGCACCAAAGGCTATGACATCGCTGTCATCGGCTTGAGTGGAAAGTTTCCGCAAGCGGATGACCAGTTTGAATATTGGAAAAATTTAATAGAAAACAGGGATTGTGTGGAAGAAATACCGGCAGATAGGTGGGATTATTTGCCTCTTTATGTAAAGGAGAAAAGCAGAGAAAATAAGACTTATGGCAAATGGGGCGGCTTTATCAACGATGTAGATAAGTTTGACCCATTCTTTTTTAGTATTCCTCCCCGGGAAGCGGAACTCATGGATCCTCAGCAAAAGCTATTCCTGATGTGCTGTTGGGAAGCAATGGAGGATGCGGGCTACGGAAACAGGGCAAACTGCCGTACGAAAAAAATTGGTGTGTTTGTGGGGACTACCTGGCATGAATTTTCTCTGTGTTCTCATGAAGAGGGATGGCTGGAGGGGCAATATAAAGGTCCGGGGGCACTGCAGTGGGGTATCGCCAATCGTGTTTCTTACTGTTTGGATTTAACAGGACCCAGCATGACGATTGATACGGCTTGTTCTTCTTCGCTGGTTGCCATCCACCAAGCCTGTCAGGCAATTTTAGCGGGTGATTGTGATATGGCGCTGGCTGGTGGGGTAAATCTTAGTTTACATCCTAGTAAGTATGTATTTTTAAGTCAAGCCAATTTTTTGTCCTCCGACGGGAAATGCCGCAGTTTTGGAGAGGGCGGCAACGGTTATGTTCCGGGAGAAGGTTTGGGGGCTGTGCTCCTTAAACCCCTTACCCAAGCGAAAGCGGAGGGGGATTATATTTACGGGGTCATAAAAGGTTCGGCCACCAATCATGGCGGCAAGGCCACGGGGTATACGGTGCCGAATCCTGAGGCACATAGGGAGGTAATTGTGACGGCACTGGAACGAGCGGCTGTGCATCCGGAGGACTTGACCTATATTGAATGTCATGGAACGGGAACAGAGCTGGGAGACCCCATTGAAATCAAGGGACTATCCAAGGCTTTTGAGATGTACTCGCAAAAAAAACAATTTTGTCGCATTGGTTCAGTAAAATCCAACATAGGGCATTTGGAAGCAGCGGCAGGGATAGCTGGTTTGATTAAAGTATTACTGGGTATGAAATATAAAAGCCTTCCTGCCAGCCTTCATTCCGAGGTTATTAATAGTAAAATTGATTTTCAAAATTCGCCATTTATTCTTGTTCGTCAAAATGAGAAATGGGAGGCGCCGGAGGGGAAGAGTCTCATTGCCGGTATCAGTTCTTTTGGGGCTGGCGGTTCAAATGCTCATCTCATTGTGGAATCATTTACCAATCTTTGCTCCTTTTCGCCGGATAGCTATACGTGTGGGGAAGAGATGATTCCGTTATCGACTCAGACTCAGGGACAATTGGTAAGTTATGCCCGGAAACTGGCTGATTTTATTTCCGCAATCAACCCTACAACTGGGCGGCCCTATACTCTGCACAATATTGCCAAAACATTGCAAATTGGGCGAAAGGCATATGCTTATCGCTTAGCTATTCTGGCATCATCCTTACAGGAACTGCAGGATAATTTGCATAGTTATATTGCAGGCAAGCCTGTGGCGGACAAGGTATTCTCAGGAAAGGTAAAGTCTGCTGTATCCGCGCAAAGGGATAATACCTTGCCGGCGCAAGAGCTGAAAGTACGGGCTTTATGCTGGGTTGAAGGTGAATCAAGTCATGCGGAAATGGCTTCAAGTAAATTTTTAAAAGTACCGTTGCCTACCTATCCGTTTCTAAAGGAGAAATGCTGGATACATAAGCAGTTTGGCGTAAACAGGAATGGGACTGAACTGCATGGGGCGGAAGAGGATTTTGCAGTACGGAGTGTGACAACAGAAGTGACGGGGGAAGAGAGCGGGACAGCCGCTGCAAAATACATCAGAGAAATGATTGCTGCGGTTAGTAAAATTCCGTTGCATAAACTAGAGCCGGAGACTTCTTTTGAAGAACTTGGGCTTGATTCTCTAATGATTGAAGAGCTTAATAAAAAAGTGGAACAATGGGTTGGTACAGTAGAGGCTGCCGTGTTTTATAAATATAAAAATATAAGGGATTTGGCGGGCTACTTTGTAGAAGCTTACCCGCAGGCAGTGTCAGCTCTGAGAACAAGCAAGGCACCATCGGGGGACAAACTGCCAGTTTTACCACTTACAAGACCAAAGCCATCACTGACCTCCTTGCATATGGGGACAGAATCGCGAAATTCGTTGGATTTAAACCATTCCGCTACTACGGATATTGCCATCATTGGAATAGCAGGTCGTTATCCTCAGGCCGCGACACTGGCGCAGTTTTGGCGTAATCTCTATGACGGCAAGGATTGTATTGAAGAAATTCCGCCAGATCGCTGGCCCTTGGAAGGGTTTTATGAAGCAGACAGGGAAAAGGCCGTTGCCCAGGGACTTAGTTATAGCAAATGGGGCGGCTTTTTAGAGCAGGTAAAGTGCTTTGATCCGTTGTTTTTTAATATTTCACCCCGGGAAGCTATGTTGATGGATCCGCAAGAGCGTTTGTTTTTAGAGGTAGCCTGGGAGTGCCTGGAAGATGCCGGATATACTCCCCGCTCCCTGCAGCAAGGCGGCTATGGAAATCAAATTGGGGTATTTGTCGGCGCAACCTTTAATAACTATCAGCTATTTACGGCTGATGCTGCTCAGCGTTCTCACCAAGCTATGTATGCCGTAAACAGCCAGATATTCTCCCTTGCCAATCGGGTGTCCTTTATAATGGATTTTACGGGTCCCAGTCTGACCGTAGATACGGCTTGTTCTTCCTCCCTGTATGCCTTGCATTTGGCCTGTGAAAGCATTCGCAGCGGACAGGCTTGCATGGCAATAGCGGGAGGCGTTAATTTATCCCTTCATCCTAGTAAGTATATCTCACTTTGTCAAGGGCAATTCAATGCCTCAGATGGTCGCTGCCGGGCGTTTTGTGAGGGAGGAACCGGCTATGTTCCCGGAGAAGCGGTAGGAGCGGTTTTTCTAAAGCCTTTGCCGCAGGCAATACATGACAATGATCTCATTTACGGTGTGATCAAGGGAACCGCGGTTAGTCATGGCGGCAGAACCAATGGTTATACGGTTCCCAGCCCGGTAGCCCAGTCTCTGGCTATTGAGAAAGCCCTTGAACGCAGCCGGATTTCCCCACGGAGTATTAGCTGCATTGAAGCTCACGGTACGGGAACTGCCTTGGGTGATCCTATTGAGATCACAGGATTGTTGGATGTTTTTCAAAAATATACGAAAGATACGGGATTTTGTTCCATTTCTTCCGTAAAGTCAAATATTGGGCATGGAGAGGCTGCTGCGGGGATAGCTCAGTTAACCAAAGTCCTACTGCAGTTAAAGCATCAGACGTTGGTGAAAAACGTAATGCATGGAAAAGGCATAAATCCAAATATTTCCTTTGACCAAACTCCCTTTGTTCTCCAACAAGACACGGCTTATTGGCAGCGGCCAATTATCGACGGGGAGGAAGTGCCAAGACGGGCGGGGATCTCTTCTTTTGGTGCGGGAGGTGCGAATGCCCACATTGTTGTGGAGGAATATATTTCCCAAGAGCCGGTTAAGTTTACTGCCGCTTCTTTTCACACGGAAACAGCTATTGTTTTGTCAGCTAAAAGTGAAGAATGTTTGTATCAACAGGCGAAGCAGTTGCTGGCAGCTATAGGTCAAGAACAATGGGCGGACATCGATTTGCCCGGTATTGCTTATACACTCCAGGTTGGCCGGGAGGCTTTTGATGAGCGTCTGGCTCTGGTGGTGACTTCCATTCAAGATATGGCAGAAAAACTACAGGGGTTTATTGAAGGGGAGAAGGCGAGTCAGGAGGTATACCGTGGTCAGGCTAAAGGGAACAGAGAAAATCTGATGCTGTTTGCGGATGATGAAGATATGGCGCAAACCTTGGCAGCTTGGCTGAAAAATGGAAAATATAATAGAATTTTAAGTTTGTGGGTTACTGGAATCAGTTTTGATTGGAACAAGCTGTATGGTGACAGCAAGCCTAGACGGGTCAGTTTGCCTACATATCCTTTCGCCCGGGAGCCTTATTGGATTGAAGTGGAAAATGGTAAGGTTTCTAATGTAACGGAGGTGATTTCTTCCAGTCAGCCGCTACTACAACAAAATTCTTCTAAACCATCGCCGCAGTGTTCTCTTTCCAGCGTTGCAGTGTCTTTCCCGCCGGATGGTACCCCTTCTGATGAATTGCAAGAAAATTTTGAAATTATGACTTTCACTGAGTCATGGCAGGAACAGGCGGTGCAACGAAGCGCAGCTTCTAAAATAAAGACCATTGTTTGTTTTTCTTCAGACCAGCACATCCGACAATTAATCCAGACAAGGATGGAAAATCTGGCCGCCCCGATAAATCTGATTTTTGTTGCACAAGGTGCAGTTTATAAACAACATTCCCGACAGAGCTATAGCGTTGTCCGTGAGGATATACAAACCTTCCGTGAGGCTTTCCAAAATATCAGGGGCGAATATGGGGAGATTGATGGGGTTTTCTACCTATGGGCGCTGGAAGACACAACCTGCATCCGGGATTACACGGGTATCGTTTATATTTTGCAGGCTATGGCCATAGCCAAACTGAAAGTCGGCCGCCTTCTATTGGCGGGGCAATTTGCAGATAGAGTGGAAAAAAGTTATTTGGAATCCTGGATTGGTTTTGAACGTTCTCTAGGGTTGGTACTGCCCCATACCAAAGTGGCGGTTGTCTACCAGAAGGCATTGGAGAACCAGGACAAAGCGATATACGATTGGGTAGAAAAACTTTGTGCGGAATTACAGAGTGAGAGCTTTCAGAGCGTTATATATCAAGGGGGAAAACGCTATGTGTATCAGGTTCAACCTACTACTATACAACCAGGGGAGAGCTTATTGATACCGGGGGGAACTTATCTTATTACAGGCGGGTGCGGTGGTTTAGGCCTGGTATTTGCCAACTATATTGCTCAAAAGCATCCGGTTAATCTCGTCCTCACGGGTCGTTCCCCTCTCAATACGTCAAAACGAGCCAGCCTGGAATCTCTGGAGAAATTAGGCAGCAAGGTCGCCTATATACAGGCTGATATTAGCGATCTATCCGGGATGAAGGAAGGCTTGAATAAAGCCAAAGCAAGATTCGGCACAATACGGGGAGTCATTCACGCTGCCGGAAATGCCCGGCAAGAGAGCATTTTTGGCAAAGATATGCAGGCGTTTCAGCAGGTACTTACTCCAAAAACAGAAGGAACTATTGTCCTGGACGAACTACTCCGCGAGGAATCTCTTGATTTCATGTGTTATTTTTCTTCCTCTTCGGCAATATTGGGGGATTTTGGAGGCTGTGACTATGCCATTGCCAATCGTTTTCTCATGGCATATGCGCAGTATCGCAATGAGGAGTTAGCCAAGGGACTGCGGCGGGGTAAAACGGTAGTTATCAGCTGGCCCCTATGGAAAGACGGTGGTATGAGTGTTGGCAATGAGGAGAATACCGATTTATATTTAAAATCCAGCGGGCAGCGTTTTTTACAATCCGCGGAGGGTCTTGAGCTATTTGAAAGGTTGTTATGGCAAGGGAATACCCACCACCTAGTGTTGGTTGGACAGCCTAGCCGGGTACGGCGCTTTTTGGGTTTTGACCAGGCACAGCCAGAGACCTCTTCAGCGGCGGCGTTTGTACGGCAGGGAAGACGGGCGGAAATGACGGGCTTAAATGGGGAACAATGCCTGGAATGGGATATGAAAGAAATAATCAGCAGTCTGTTAAAGATACCCAGGGATAAATTGAATAGAAAAAATAATTTGGCTGATTTTGGTTTTGATTCCGTAAGTTTGGCACAATTTGCAAATTTATTAAGCAAGCATTATGGAGTGGAAATTTCGCCAGCCCTATTTTTTGGTTACTCGACGATTGCCAAACTGGTAAACTATTTTATTACGGAGTATCCAGTCGATATTGATGCGTTTTATAAGGAAGCTGCAGCTGCAGAGGCTCCACTTAGGGAAGCTGTTGCGCCGCAAGGGGAGGAAGATAAAAGAGTGCAACCTATATCTGCAATAAAAGGGGCGATGGGTGGTGAAGAGCCTGTTGCTATTATCGGCATTAGCGGACGTTTTCCGCAAGCCCGCGATATTCAGGAGCTATGGAGCATTCTGGTTGATGGACAGGATGCGGTAACCGAACTGCCTGCAGAGCGGCGTTTTTACCCGGAGGCAGAGAAAATAAAGTGGCGAGGGGGTTGGCTGGCAGGTGTCGGTGAATTTGATGCTCCCTTCTTTGATATATCGCCCCGGGAAGCGCAAAGCATGGATCCCAGACAGCGACTTTTGTTACAGGAATCGTGGAAAGCGCTAGAGGACGCCGGCTACGGTGCATCTCAGCTTGCGACTAATAAAATTGGGATGTTTGTCGGAGCGGAAGAGGGGGATTATCAATGGCTTGTAGGCGATAAGGGAAGTATAACCTCCAATCATAATGGGGTATTAGCGGCTCGTTTGGCCTATTTCCTCAATTTAAATGGGCCGGTAATGACTCTTAATACAGCATGCTCTTCCGGATTAGTAGCTGTGCATCAGGCTTGTATGAGTTTACGCGCGAAAGAGTGCGATACTGCCTTGGCCGCAGGCGTAAGCCTGATACTTACACCAAGGCCTTATGAAGAAATGAGTAAAGCCGGTATGTTGTCGGAGGATGGTAAAAGCTATGCCTTTGATAAAAGAGCAAACGGTATGGTACCCGGGGAGGCAGTGGCCGCGATTGTGCTTAAGCGATTATCTCAAGCAGAGGCTGATGGTGATCCCATTTATGCCATTATCCGCGGTAGCGGTATTAATCATGACGGTAAAACCAACGGAATAACGGCACCTAATGGAGTTGCCCAAGCCAACCTGTTAAAATCCGTCTATCATCAATATAAGGTGAACCCGGAAGAAATTAAATATATTGTCACCCATGGAACCGGAACTAAACTAGGCGATCCTGTTGAAATCAATGCCTTGTATGATGCTTTTACGCAATATACCAAGAAACAAGGCTATTGTGCGCTTACCTCTACCAAGCCTAATTTCGGACATACCTTGGCGGCTTCGGGGATGGTGAGCCTAATCTCTTTGGTCCAGGCTCTTCGTTATGAGCAGATCCCGGCCAGCTTATATTGTGAACAGGAAAATGCTTATATCAATTGGCAGGAGAGTCCTTTCTATGTCAATAAAACCAATAAATCCTGGGGAAAGGTCAACGGTAAAAAGCGCCTAGGTGCGGTCAGCGCTTTTGGGATGAGTGGAACCAATGCGCATGTGGTTGTTGAAAGTTATGAAGGGTTATCGCAAGCTTCCTTGCAGGCTCCTTGTTACTTAATTGCTCTTTCGGCTAAGACACCGGAGGCTTTGCAGGATAAAACTAAAGATATGATTGCAGTATTGCAGAACCGGTCTAAAAAGGAACCAAACTTGAGGGAGATTAGTTACACCCTGCTGGAGGGACGTCAGCATTTTAAGTATCGTTGTGCGCTCGTGGTTCAGGGGCAGGAAAATGCTATCTATCTTTTGCAACAAGCAAGCATTAAGGAGAAATTGCCTAATTTGTTTTATGGTGAGGTGCCCCGGGATTTTACCGGTCAAAAGGTGATAGAGGAATATGCTCAAGAACTGTTGAACGAAGTGGGTTCCCTGCACGATGGACAAAGTGACCGATGTCAGGAAATATTATATGCTTTAGCGGATTTGTACTGTCAAGGCTACCAGTTGCCCTGGAACAAGCTGTATGGAGAGGAGCGCCCGCGACGTATCCATTTGCCGACATATCCTTTTGTAAAGGAACACTATTGGGTGACGGGAAGTGTGAGAAAATCCGCCGCCAGCACAGTAAGAGTGTCCAATACGCTGGATTTGCCTGAGGAACGGACGACTGTTCGCCAGAGTAGTTTAAAGCCCGCTACGGCAATGACAGCAGTGCTTTCTAATACACCCGACAAACGGGACGGTATTGTACTGCAATCCTTATCAGACAAGCAGTTTGAAGCAAATGCCTTGGCAGCAGGAACAAAATTGATAAATGCAGGAAAATCCATGCTTCGTTGTGAACCTAGACTTGAAAAACCCGTTTTGTCTGGCAGTATAGAGAAAGACTTACAGGCGGAACTGGCCGCAAGCTTAGCCGAAGTCTTGTATATGAGCCCCGAGGAAGTGGATGTTGATAAGAAATTTATTGATATGGGCCTTGATTCCATTATCGGGGTGGAATGGATTAAACTGATTAATAAGCAGTACAACACCTCCATTCAGGCTACCAAGGTCTATGATTATCCAACTATTGCGGAATTTGCTGCTTTTCTTAGCCAAAAAGTAAATGGTACGGACAGGGTTTTGAAAACAAAAACAGCACTTTCTTCTCCAGAACTGTCTGTGACCGATATTCCGCCCCAGTCTGACCAATGCAGTCTGAATGCCTCCTTAGAGAAAGAGTTGGCAACAGGCTTGGCAGAAGTTTTGTATATGGAGCCCGGGGAAATTGATATGGATAAGAAGTTTATTGATATGGGGTTAGATTCGATTATCGGCGTGGAGTGGATTAAAGTAATTAATAAACAGTATGGAGTTGCCATTGGAGCCACTAAGGTTTATGATTATCCGACAATTCACGAATTTGCCAGCTTTTTGAAAGAAGAATTGAAAAAAGGCGGACAAGCTTTGGTACAATCCGTTAGCCCGTCTGCCAGACAGTCGGCTCCTTCTTTTAGTTTGACGGAATTAGAGATTTCTAAGAGTACTCCGGTTACGAGCAATGGGCTGGATAATGGAAAGCAACAGGAGCATCCTCAGCTCGACATAAAACCGGAGAATTTGGGCAACCCTGTTTTTCAAAGTCGATATGGCTGTAAGTGGAGCTATTTTGCAGGTTCTATGTATCGTGGTATTTCCAGTGAAGAATTGGTCGTTGCCATGGGAAGGTCGCAAATATTGAGCTTTTTTGGCAGTAGTGGTTTGAGTCTGGAAGAGTTAGAACCGCATATTCAAAGTATACAAGCGCAGTTAGGCTGCGGCAGACCTTATGGGATGTGTTTAATTGCCAATTTGGATAATCCGGAAGAAGAAAGGCAGCAGGTGGAATTGTTTTTAAAGTATGATATTCCTGTTATTGAAGCAGCTGCCTACACTTCGATGACACTGCCTTTAGTGTATTTTAGAATTAAAGGTATTTATCGCAAGGGGGACAGTATTATTCGACCGCGACGCATTATTGCCAAATGCTCCCGCTTAGAGATAGCCCGCTTATTCCTATCCACACCTCCTGTGGATATAGTGAATCAGCTATTGCTCTTAGGTTGGATTACGGAGGACGAAGCGGAACTGTCCCAGTATATCCCCATGGCTGATGATCTTGCGGTGGAAGCCAATTCCGGAGGGCATACCGATCAAGGGGTTTCTTTTACCTTAGTTCCCGCGGTCATCTCGCTCAGAGAAAAAATGAAACAAGAGTATTCGTATCAAGAGGAGATACTAATTGGCTGTGGTGGTGGGATTGGTACGCCACAAGCCGTTGCGTCGGCATTTATGCTGGGCGTTGATTTTATTTTTACGGGTTCTATTAACCAATGTACTGTCGAAAGCGGCGCTCACCCTGTAGTAAAGGACTTGTTAAATACCCTCTCTATTCATGACACAGCCATGACGATTGCGGGTGACATGTTTGAAATTGGTGCTAAAGTACAAGTTGTCAGAAAAAACACGCAATTTCATATACGGGCCAATCGCTTATATCAAGTATTTACTACCTACAATTGCTTGGAAGAGATTCCACCAGCGATTACGAAAGAAATAGAGGAGCGATATTTTAAGAAAAGTTTTCAAGAAGTGTGGCAGCTAGTTTGTGAATACAAGAATAAGAGAAAATCGGAGCAAATTGCCGAGGCTAAGAAGAATCCACGGCTAAAAATGGCGCTGCTGTTCAAATGGTATTTCAGCCATTGCAACCAGATTACACTCAATGGAGAGAAAGAGGAAAAAGACAATTTCCAGATTTTTTGCGGCCCGTCCTTAGGGGCATTTAATGATTGGGTGCAAGGAACGCCATATGCGCATTGGAAAAACCGTCATGTTGATGAAATTGCTGAGCTATTAATGAGTGGAGCCTGTGAGCATCTGCAAAGTAAAAAATTGGCTGCTGGTACTTTCGTAAAACAAGGGACCATGGACAATCGGAATATTTCCTCAGTATCTGCTAAGCATGAGGATGATTGTCCCATTGCCATTATCGGTATGGCCGGACAGTTTCCTAAGGCCAATACCTTAGCGGAATTTTGGAATAATTTAGCGCAGGGGAAAGATTGCATTTCCGAAATACCCGCAGCACGATGGTCTGTGGAGGAATATTATCACCCCGATGCGCAGGTTTCCGGAAAATCTTGCAGCAAGTGGATGGGAGTCTTAGAGGATGCCGATAAGTTCGATCCATTGTTCTTTAATATTTCACCAGCCGAGGCAGAATTGATGGATCCTCAGCAAAGGATATTCTTGGAAAATTGCTGGAAATGCATGGAGGATGCTGGGCTGAGCCCTGCGGTATTATCCGGGAGCCGTTGCGGTGTTTTTGTGGGGTGCGGTACTACTGACTATGGAGAAACTTTACATGAGAAAAAATTAAATGCCCAGGGTCTTATGGGAAGAGCCACTTCCATTTTAAGTGCCAGGATCTCCTATCTTTTGAATTTAAAAGGGCCTTGTTTAGCCATTGAAACTGCATGTTCCTCTTCCTTGGTAGCCATTGCAGAAGCCTGTGACAGTTTAAAATTGGGAACCAGTGATATGGCCTTCGCTGGTGGTGTATGTGTGCTGCCGGGACCGTCCATGCATATCATGACCAGTAAATCTGGAATGTTATCTCCGGATGGCCGGTGTTTCACTTTTGACAATCGGGCGAATGGCTTTGTTCCAGGTGAAGGAGTAGGGGTCGTTTTATTAAAACGATTGACCGATGCGGTCCGGGATCAAGACAGGATTTGTGGAGTGATTAGAGGCTGGGGGATTAATCAGGATGGAAAAACCAATGGAATTACTGCACCAAGCACACAATCACAAACTCAGTTGGAGAAGGCGGTGTATGAACAATTCAAGATTCATCCGGAAAACATTTCCTTAGTAGAAGCTCATGGTACGGGGACGAAACTAGGTGATCCCATTGAAGTGGAAGCATTAACGGAAGCTTTTAGGACCTTTACTCACCGGAGAAACTATTGTGCCATAGGATCAGTAAAAAGCAATATTGGACATCTTTTGGCAGCAGCAGGCGTGTCGGGGGTAATAAAAGTACTGCTTTCTCTGCAGCATAAAATGCTGCCTCCAACAATTCATTATAAAAATCTTAATGAACATATTTCTTTGGAAGATACTCCTTTCTATGTGAATACTGTTTTACGTCCATGGACAACAAATTTTGGTATCCCACGGTGTGCCTGCGTTAGTTCATTTGGATTTAGCGGCACAAATGCTCATCTTGTTATTGAAGAGTATCAACCTCAGACAGCAGAGAATAAGATAGTATCCCGGGCGGTTACTGCAGACGATCCGGTACTTTTTGTTTTATCTGCAAAAAGTGAGGAAAAATTAAAAATCTATGCGAATGTCATGAAGGAATGGTTAGCGGCAAAAAAAGACGTTAACCTTGTGGATATGGCCTATACGTTACAGGTAGGACGGGAGGCTATGAATTGCCGCTTGGCATTGGTAACGGATTCCCGGGAGTCTTTGCAGAATGCACTCGAAAAATTTTGCCGCAATCAGTCCGTGACGGGGCTATTAACGGCAAAGGTAAAAAAGGATAAAAATAACTTGGCGACTATTGAAACCGAGGAAGCGAAACAGGTCTTGCTGCAAACTTGGCTGCAAAAGAAAGAGTGGAATCATGTGGCAGAATTGTGGATGAAAGGTTTGAACGTAAACTGGAATCAACTCTATAGTGATGGAAAACCATGTCGCATTAGTCTGCCAACCTATCCCTTCGCGAGGGATTCTTATTGGATATCAGAAAGTAAAGGTGGCGAGGAGGACATTTCTTTGCAAGGCAAGGAGAACTTTAATCGGCAGCAGTGTGAAAAATGGATCGATGAAATGATGAATGATGCGGTCAGTGTTGATGATGTTGTGCGCAACATCGTAAATTCATAAGGCAGGGGGGGAACTCTATGACAAATTTTCTACAGTATATTTTGGGTGAGGTAAAGAATAAACGGTTGGCTCGCACGGAGGCAGTGGAGATGATATGTCAATATAAAGCAGCCTCACGTGGGGAGATTCTTTGTTTTGCCGATTCATTGCTGCAACAAAACACAAGTCACGGCAGGCTGCTGCTGGAACCCGTCTGGTATGAGCAGGCTGCTGGTCAAAAAGAAGCAATAGTTGAGCCTTTCCAGCATGTAGTAATACTTTTACAACAAGGTGAGCTGTCGGCAGAATACATTGAGAACAAGATAACCGGAGTTCGCTGTCTTGTTATGCAAGATAGGCAAGAGGATATTGCAAAAAGATTTGAAACATATGCCAGCTCCATTATGGGAGAAATACAGAGCTTATTAAAAGAGCATCCGAGGGGCAAGATCTTACTGCAGCTTATTCTTCCCCGATTAGAGGAACATCAGCTTCTGGGCGGATTGTCCGGGCTGTTAAAAACGGCTCAATTAGAACACACAAACTTTATTGGGCAATTGGTAGAAGTGAATTCAGGAGAAGATGTAGAAGAGATTATCGACAAGTTAATAGAGAATAGCCAGACTCTCGTTGCAGAGCATATTCGTTACGAAAAAGGAAAACGATGGGTTCGTGGTTGGAAGGAAATTGAGATTCAATCCGTGCCTAAGATCCCTTGGAAAAAACAAGGAGTCTATTTAATTACAGGCGGGGTTGGCGGCCTGGGCCTCATTTTTGCCAAGGCCATTGCGAAGGAAGTGGAAGAAGCAACCTTGATTCTCACAGGGAGGTCTGTTCTTACGGCAGAGAAGCAAAAGGTGCTGAATGAACTTCAAGCCGCAGGTGCCCGTGTGGTGTACCAAGAGGTGGATGTGACACGGGAAGAGGCAGTATCAGATTTGATTGATAGTATTAAGGAGAATTTCGGCACCCTGCATGGTATTTTACATTGCGCAGGGGTAATTCGTGATAATCTTATCCGTAAGAGCAATAAAAAGGAATTGCAAGAAGTATTGGCACCTAAAGTTACCGGTCTATTTAATTTGGATCAAGCAAGCCAGTTGCTGCCTCTAGACTTTTTTGTTTTATTTTCTTCCATGACAGGAGCGTTAGGTAATATCGGCCAGGCTGGCTATGCGGCCGCTAACGCCTTCATGGATGAATATGCGGCGTACCGTAATACTTTGGTGGAGTTAGGAAAACGGCAAGGTCACACGTTGTCAGTCAATTGGCCGCTGTGGCAAGATGGAGGCATGGGAGTGGATGTCCAGACTAAAAAATTTATGGAGGAAAATCTAGGGATGATTCCTATGCAGACCTCAAGTGGAATTGCAGCATTGTATCAAGGTTTAGAGTTTTGCAAAAGTCAAATTATGGTAGTGGAAGGTAATACCATGCGTCTAAAACAAAAACTGCTGCCCCTATCAGAGCCACAGCAAGACTGTAGTGAAGGGAATTCACTAACCAATGTAGAGACTGGAATTTTGTTAGAGAAAGTACAGGCTGCTTTGGTGCAGTTCGTTTCTAAGCAGCTTAAAGTAAAAGTTCAAGATATCGATATAGATACACATTGGACGGAGTATGGATTTGATTCCATTTTATTTACAGAGTTTGCTAACGGAATTAATCAAACTTATAAGCTTGCGTTAGCTCCTCCCGTATTTTACGAATATCCAACAATTAAAACTTTTGCCTACTATCTTCTCGAAGAGTATGAGGAGCTATTGAGAGCGCAATTTATGATGAGGAATGAAACTGAACGTGTTATACAGACTGCGGCGGATAATGGCTTGTCAATTGTAGAGGCTGATAAAAGGCGGATGGAAGCGGACAGGAGGGTAGCAGCTTCTGAATCATACTCAACTGCTTCGGAACCTGTCGCCATTGTGGGGATGAGCGGGATATTCCCTATGGCTAAGGACCTAAACGCTTTTTGGAATAATCTTGTGGAGGGCCGTGACTGTATCAGCGAAACTCCTAAAGAACGCTGGGATTGGCGCCAATATTATGGCGACCCCAAAACACAAGCCAACAAAACCAATATTAAATGGGGGGGGTTTATTGACGGGATTGACGAGTTCGACCCGTTGTTTTTCGGAATATCTCCCCGGGAAGCAGAGCTAATGGATCCACAGCAGAGGCTGACGATGAGCCATATTTGGAAGGCCATTGAAGATGCGGGTTATGGGCCGTTGAGTCTTTCGGAAACCAATACGGGTATTTTTGTGGGAACCATGAGTAGTGGGTACAGCACGTTGATTTCTCAGGGAAATGCAGCAATTGAAAGTTACACTTCAACGGGAATAGTTTCTTCTGTAGGACCTAATCGAATGAGTTATTTTCTGAATTTTCACGGACCCAGTGAACCGGTGGAAACAGCTTGTTCCAGCTCCTTGGTGGCCATTCACCGAGCGGTAAGTGCCATAGAGAGCGGACAATGTGATATGGCGGTTGCCGGAGGCGTTAATATCATTGTTACGCCGGAGTTTCAAATTAGTCTCAATAAGGCGGGTATGCTTTGTGAAGATGGGCGGTGTAAAACGTTTTCTGATCAAGCTAATGGCTATGTACGGGGCGAAGGTGTGGGAATGGTCTTTCTAAAAAGACTAAAGGAGGCGGAGGCAGATGGTGATCATATTTATGGTATCATTCGTGCGACGGCCGAGAATCATGGCGGACGTGCTAACTCCTTAACTGCGCCAAACCCGAAGGCTCAGGCACAAGTAATTAAGTCGGCATATACTAAGGCAGGAATTGATTCAAGGACGGTTACTTATATTGAAGCCCACGGTACGGGTACTGAGCTTGGCGATCCAATTGAAATCAACGGGTTAAAATCGGCTTTTAAAGATTTGTATCAGTCCGCAGGGGAGAAAATTCCTCATTCCGCTCATTGTGGATTAGGTTCTGTTAAAAGCAATATCGGTCATACGGAACTGGCAGCGGGAATTGCTGGAGTGATAAAAGTTCTTTTGCAAATGAAATATAAAAAACTGGTTAAAACCTTGCATTGCAAGAAAATTAACCCCTATATTCAACTACAGGACAGTCCATTTTATATCTTGCGAGAAAATAGAGAGTGGGAGGCTTTGCTAGATTCTGAGGGCAAAGAGATTCCCCGCAGGGCAGGGGTAAGTTCTTTTGGCTTTGGGGGTGTAAATGCTCATGTGGTACTCGAGGAATATATTCCCAAGCAGCAGGAGAATCCGCAAGTAGTTCTGAGTCCTGAAAATCCGGTAATCATAGTATTGTCGGCAAAGAACCGGGGGTGTCTTAAAGAACAAGTCCGGCAGTTATTGGCGACTCTCCGGGAAAATCCGTTTTCAAGGGAGGAACTGGTTCGTATTGCATATACCCTGCAGGTAGGGCGTGATGCTATGGAGGAGCGTCTGGCAGTGCTGGCAACTTCTACGGAAGAGTTGGTAGAGAAATTAACAACATTTATTGTAGGGCGTGCGGACATAGATGGGTTATACCAGGGGCGGGTCAAGGAGAATAAAGAGATACTGGAAACCATGGCAGACGAAGATATGAGCAGTATTGTTGAAATTTGGCTAAGGAAAAGAAAATATCGGAAACTCCTGGCGTTATGGGTGCAAGGGCTGCCGGTTGCTTGGAATAAGCTCTATCATGGAGCCAGAATCGGGAGGGTTAGTTTGCCCAGCTATCCTTTTGCTAAAGAACGGTATTGGATAACAAGGTCTGCAGATAATCTGGATAACAGGGATGCGGCACATGGTTTAGCCCAGCTTCATCCCCTACTGCATGAGAATACATCAGATCTTTCAGAAGAACGGTTCAGTTCAACGTTTACCGGTCTGGAGTTTTTTTTGGCCGATCACATAGTGAAAGGCCAGCGGGTTTTGCCCGGGGTTGCATATCTTGAAATGGCACGGGCGGCCATAGAACATGGTGCGGGAATTTTCGCAGACAGTAATACCCGGCTTCAGATAAAAAATATAGTTTGGCTAAAACCGATTGTGGTAAGAGAACAGCCGTTAAAGGTCAATATTGGATTGTATCCTGAGGAGAATGGGCAGATTGCGTATACAGTCTATAGTAAAGTTAATGGGGGAGAGCCTGTAGTACACAGTCAGGGAACGGCAGTAGCAAGTTTAGTCAAGGAAATGCCGGTACTTGATATTCAGAGTGTACAAGTTCGCTGCAGACAAACTGTTTCTGCCTGTCAGATATATGACACTTTTTATGCTATGGGGATTGACTATGGTGCGGGGCACCGTGGTATTGATGTAGTGTACAAAGGAGAAAATGAGGTTTTGGCTAAACTGGTATTGCCAGAAAGTGTGACGGTTACCGCGAAGCAATTTGTGCTGCATCCGAGTTTGCTGGATTCGGCGTTACAAGCCTCTTTATGTTTAGTAGCGGGGGATGGCTCTGGTTCCCGAAATTTGGCACTTCCTTTTGCACTGGGGGAAATGGAAATCCTGCGTAACTGCTCTAATGCAATGTGGGCTTTAATTCGCTACAGTGAGGGTAGTTCAGTTGACGAGAAGGTACAAAAACTAGATATTGATTTATGTGATGAAGAAGGAAATATTTGTGTAAGAATAAAAGAGTTTACCTCCAGAATATTGGAAGGAGAAATAGATGTTTCGAGTTTACTCGAAACTGCCGGGACGTTGCAATTTGTACCATCCTGGAGAGAACAGGCGGTTCTTCCGGGAGAAGAAGCGGCCCAATATGATCGACGTATCGTAGTGCTTTGTGAACCAGAAGAATTTTCCCAGGATTATATGGAAAGCAAAATGAACGGAGTGCGCTGCCTGATACTAAAATCAAAGGATAAAGGGATAGCTGAGCGGTTCCAAAGCTATGCAGTTCGCTTATTTGAGGAGGTCCAGAGTGTTCTCAAAGGGGGGAGCAAGGTATTAGTGCAAGTGGTAACAACTGAGCGGAAAGAAGGGCAACTGTTCTTTGGATTTGCAGGACTTTTGAAAACGGCTCAGCTGGAAAATCCGAATTTCGTTGGACAGCTTGTCGGTATAGAGCAATGGGAAGAAACAGCCAAGATTATAGAAAAATTGGAGGAATGCAGCCGAAGTCCCCTGGATCAGGATATACGGTATCAGGGAGGTAAACGCTGGGTTGCGGGCTGGGACAAGTTGGACACCAATCAGGAAGAAAAAATACCCTGGAAAGAAAAAGGGGTTTATCTCATTACTGGGGGTGCCGGGGGACTTGGACAGATATTTGCTCGCGATATCGCCCAAAAGGTAAAAGAACCTACCCTGATTTTGACAGGGCGGTCTTTACTTGATGAAGATAAGAAGGCTATGTGCAAAGAACTAGCTGACTTAGGCGCTAAGGTAGAATATCGAAGGCTTGATATCACACAAAAGCACGAAGTCATACAATTGTTGCAAAGCGTTCAAAAAAATGTTGGAAATCTGAGTGGCATCCTTCACTGTGCAGGAGTGAAGAAAGACAATTTTATTATCAAAAAAACGGTGGCAGAATTGCATGAGGTGCTGGAGGCAAAAGTAAGCGGGCTGGTAATTTTAGATGAAGCTTGTAAAGACATGCCTTTGGACTTTTTTGTATTCTCTTCTTCTGGGGCTGGAGTAAACGGGAATATCGGGCAGGCTGATTATGCAATGGCCAATGCCTTTATGGATGCTTATGCAGATTATCGTAACCGTTTAGTTGCTGCAGGACAACGCCAGGGAAAAACACTGTCTATGGATTGGCCGTTGTGGAAAGATGGGGGGATGCAGGTCGAGGATGAATTGGCAAATCTGTGGCGGAGTAAAGGAGTGCTGCCTCTTGAGACCTCAAGTGGTATTGCTGCTTTGTATCAAGGGTTAGCTTTTGCTAAGCATCAAATGATGGTAGTAACAGCGAAGACTGAGGGTTTTGGTCAAAATTACCAGCGGGAAGAAGAAAAAAGATTAGCGATAACACCTTCCAAAAAAATCCTGGAAGTCAGGAGTGCTGCAATGCCATCCAAAGAGTTAGAAGAAAAAGCCGGAGAATATTTCAAACAACTATTGTCTAATTTTCTTAAACTGCCAGTACAGCAAATTGAAGAGGATGCCCAAATGGAAAAATACGGAATTAATTCAATGATGATTCTTCAGTTGACTGGACAATTGGAAGGAATTTTTGGTCGTTTATCAAAAACGCTATTTTTTGAATACCAGACACTTCGGGAGTTAACGCGATATTTTCTGAGTGAATACCCGCATCAGCTCATAAAATTACTGGATGATCAGGAGGCTGTGGAAGAGAATCAGGCGGTTCAGAAAGTATTCGAAGCTCCTTTGGCTTTGCCGGTAGATAGTACCTCCAGGCACCGTCGTTTTGCGGGACAATCTGAAATGTCTGCGGAGGGGAGAACTGGGAAAGCATGTGATATTGCTATTATTGGTGTCTCAGGCCGCTATCCTGAAGCGGAAAATATCCAGGAATTTTGGCAGAATCTGCGGGATGGTAAAGATTGTATTACAGAAATTCCTAAAGAACGCTGGGATTACACACAGTATTTTGACCAGGATAGGAACAAGGCGGGGAAAATCTATAGCAAATGGGGTGGTTTTCTACGGGGGGTAGATCAATTTGATCCTCACTTTTTCAATATATCTCCCCGCGATGCTATGCTGATGGAGCCACAGGAACGCTTGTTTTTGGAATGTGTTTATGAAACCATGGAGGATGCCGGTTATACGCGGGAATCTCTTGGTTTGTGCAATCAAAATGGTCTGCCGGGAAACGTAGGCGTTTACGTAGGTGTTATGTATGAGGAATATCAATTATATGGAGTTCAGGCACAAATGCAAGGCAAACCTATAGCTCTTTTTGGAAATCCGGCATCCATTGCCAACCGGGTATCGTATTTTTGTAACTTTCATGGACCCAGTATAGCGATTGATACCATGTGCTCTTCCTCTCTTACTGCCATCCATTTGGCCTGTCAGGCCTTGCGGCAGGGAGGCTGTGAAATGGCGATTGCCGGAGGAGTTAATGTCTCTATTCATCCTAACAAGTACCTGTTGCTTAGCCAGGGGAAATTCGTCTCCAGCAAGGGACGATGTGAAAGTTTTGGTGAAGGCGGAGATGGTTATGTGCCTGGAGAAGGGGTTGGTGCTGTATTATTAAAACCCTTGTCAAAAGCTATCTTTGATGGTGACCATATTTATGGAGTTATCAAAGCAAGTACAATTAATCATGGGGGTAAAACGAATGGGTACTCAGTTCCTAATCCCAACGCACAAACCAGCGTTATCCTTCAGACAATAAAAGAAGCCGGCGTGGATGCAAGGACTATCAGTTATATAGAAGCTCATGGTACGGGGACTTCATTAGGTGACCCCATTGAAATTGCGGGTTTGACAAAGGCTTTCAAGGAATACACCAATGACACCCAATTTTGTGCGATTGGCTCGGCTAAGTCGAATATTGGCCATTGTGAAAGTGCGGCAGGTATTGCTGCTTTGACGAAAGTACTGCTGCAGCTAAAATATCAAATGATAGTGCCTTCACTGCATGCGGAAATGCTAAATCCAAATATTGATTTTAATAATACGCCGTTTGTTGTTCAACAAAAGTTAGAAGAATGGAAACGTCCAGTAATTGAAATGAACGGCCAAAGTATAGAATGTCCACGAATAGCCGGCCTTTCATCTTTTGGTGCCGGGGGCTCCAACGCTCATCTTATCATTGAGGAATATGTACCCGCAAAGCAGAGCCTACCGCGGGTTTTGCCACAGACGGCATTGGTGGTGCTTTCCGCCAAGAATGAAGAACGGCTTCAGGAACAGGTTCGGTGTTTAGTGAACGCTATTAAGGAGCGGCAGCTAACGGATGAGAACCTCGTCGATGCAGCCTATACTCTCCAGATAGGGAGAGAAGGCATGGAAGAACGTCTAGGGGTGCTGGTGAAGAGTAGTAAAGAATTGGAAGAAAAACTAAATGGCTTTGCAGTCGGACAGGAAGGGATTGAACAGCTTTATCGGGGACAGGTCAGCCGTAGTAAAGAAATAGTAAAGGAATTTGCTGCGGATGGTAACGACATCGCTAATATTACCGATGCCTGGGTAAAGAGTGGAAACTATGAGAAGTTGTTGGAGGTTTGGGTTAAGGGATTAGCCATTGATTGGAACAAGCTATATGACCATAGTAAACCACGGCGAATCAGCCTGCCTACCTATCCCTTTACCAGGGAGCGTTATTGGTTTACTGACTTGGGCCAATTTGGTCAAAACAATGCAAGAATGGGCATAGAGGATAGCGTGGATAGAATAGCAAGGCAACAGGAAAAACAGCCTGCTTTGGCACTTAAGCCCGCAGGGCAATTGAGCTTTTCCAGTCCGGTTGACCCTGTAAATGGGATTTTACTGCAGCCGTTAGTAGATTATGGTCTTCTTAAAGCAAAAGAGCAAAGTCCAGGGCAGACTGTTTTGTTAAAAGACAGCGACAAGACTTCTGCTACGGATAAGCGACAGCTTCCCATCACTGTGGAAAAATTGCAGGAAGAACTCGCAGCCAGTTTGGCAGAAGCCTTATATATGAAGCAAAAAGATATAAATAGGGAAGAAAAGTTTATTGATATGGGGTTAGATTCTATTGTGGGAATAGACTGGGTTACGGCCATTAATCAACAATATTCCTTATCAATTAAAGTAACTGAAATTTACAATTATCCAACGATTCGTGAATTCGCTGAATTCCTGATAAAAAAGTTCGATAAGCAGGGTGCAAAAGGACGTGAACTTTCGGCCATAGCCGCTCCGTCCTTATCTGTGCCAGAACTGGTACAACAACTCCAACAGGGAAAAATTAATATTGAGCAGGCCAGTCAATTATTTCAACAATTAGCGAATCAGTAAGAAGTATAACAGGAAGGTGCTTTCAATCGCTTGATGAGTAAAATAATAAAAGTGGAGGAATCAAAATGGATAAACAGGATATTTTTAAAATAGTCGTAAAGCATAGCTGTGAAGTAATTCCCGAATTGGAGGAGCAGTCAATTACAGCGAGCCATTCTTTGGTTGATCTGGGGGCAAATTCAGTGGATCGTGCTGAAATTGTCATGATGACCATGGAAGCTTTAAATTTACAAATTCCCAGGGTAGAATTGTTTGGTGTGAAAAATATAGAGCAGTTAGTCGAGGTGATTTATGAAAAATTACAAACAAGATGAGTTTTGTTATTGCTACGCCGCTGCAAATGAAGAATGCTTGGCGTTATCCTACGAGGAATTTAGAAGAAACTATTGAACCATCTTGCAACTGAGTACGGGATAATGCAGGCTTTCATACGGTTAAAAGCGTCGTAAAGTTGAGTATGGACTTTGGCCGAATAAATACAGAAATTTGTTTTAAAATACTAACTTTTTGGGAGGATGAGGATGATGGCAGTTGGAATTGAAGGGATCAATGTTTTTGGTGGAAGTGCTTACCTGGATGTGATGCAATTAGCTCACCACCGTAATCTGGATACCGCACGGTTTGAAAATTTATTGATGAAGGAAAAAGCGGTTGCCTTGCCCTACGAAGACCCGGTTACCTATGGGGTCAATGCAGCAAAACCGTTGTTGGACTCTCTGACACAAGCAGAAAGGGATCGAATTGAGCTGCTGATTACTTGCACGGAATCAGGTATTGACTTTGGCAAATCTATGAGTACCTATATACACCATTATTTAGGGCTGAAAAAAAATTGCCGGTTATTTGAAATCAAACAAGCTTGCTATTCAGGTACTGCCGGTTTTCAGATGGCAGTCAATTTTATTTTATCACAGGCTTCGCCGGGAGCCAAAGCACTTGTGGTGGCTACTGATATTTCACGGTTTATTGTGGCGGAAGCGGGGGAGGCCTTAACGGAAGATTGGTCTTATGCCGAACCGAGTGGTGGTGCGGGAGCCGTAGCCATTTTGGTGGGGGAAAGCCCTTATGTGTTTCAGGTGGATGTTGGCGCCAATGGATATTATGGATATGAAGTAATGGATACCTGCCGCCCCATTCCTGATAGTGAGGCGGGGGATGCTGATTTGTCCTTACTGTCGTATTTGGATTGTTGCGAGCAGTCCTTTTTGGAATATCAGAAACGGGTAAGCGGTGTGAGCTACCGGGAAAGCTTTCAGTATCTTACTTTTCATACTCCCTTTGGCGGAATGGTAAAAGGAGCGCATCGTACCATGATGCGTAAGATGGTTCAGGCCAAACCCCCTGAGATTGAGGCGGATTATAGGGAGCGTGTATTGCCGGGTATTAATTATTGCCAGCGTGTGGGAAATATTATGGGCGCTACGGTTTTTTTATCTTTGGCAAGCACAATAGATAATGGGCAGTTTGAGACGCCTAAGAGAATTGGCTGCTTTTCCTATGGCTCGGGCTGCTGCTCTGAGTTTTACAGCGGGGTTGCTACGGCGCAAAGCCAGGAGCGGCAGCGGCGCTTTTCCATCAAAAGCCAGCTTGATGAACGCTATCAATTATCCATGGCGGAGTATGAGGAATTATTACGGGGCAGCGGTGCTGTGAGGTTTGGTACACGAAATGTTAAAACTGATTTTCAATTAATACCGGGGGTAGTAGCATCCGGGAAGGGTAAAGAACGGCTTTTTTTGGAAGCTATCAAGGAATTTCATCGTGAATACAGGTGGATGTCATGAGTTATCAAACTCTGCAGGTTCAGTTTCAAGAACCCGTTTGTTTTGTACGGCTGTATCGCCCAGAGGCCAATAATACAATTAATGATCGGATGGTCGAGGAATGCCAGCATGTATTGGCGTTGTGTGAAGATGCAATAACCATTATTGTGCTGGAGGGATTGCCGGAAGTCTTCTGCTTTGGAGCTGATTTTCAAGGAATGGCTGGTAAAAGAGCCGGGCAGCCCGCAACGCAGAGTCCGGATTCCATATACGATTTGTGGCTGAAGCTCGCGACCGGGCCGTATATAACGATTTCCCATGTTCGGGGAAAAGCCAATGCAGGAGGGGTTGGCTTTGTTGCTGCCAGTGATATTGTACTGGCGGATCAGACGGCGCAATTTAGCTTGTCTGAATTATTGTTCGGGCTGTTCCCCGCCTGCGTGATGCCCTTTTTAATACGACGGATGGGGTTTCAAAAAGCCCACTACATGACGTTAATGACGCAGCCGGTAGCTGTGGAACAAGCTTATACCTGGGGTTTAGTGGATGGGTATGACGCGCAGGATGAATTTTTGTTGCGCAAACATTTACGGCGTCTCAGATATTTGTCGAAAACAGGGATTACTCGCTACAAACGGTATATGGGTACGCTGTATAATGACCTGTTGCAAAGCAAATCATTAGCGGTGACGGCCAATAAGGAAGTGTTTTCAGATCCTCAAAATCTGGAAGGAATTATCCGATACGTGGAAACGGGGCAATTTCCCTGGGTAAAATAAGAACCGTCGTAATTCCAGAGTAGGTTAGATTTGTAAGAGTATCAATATAAGGAGCGATACCATGACACAATCTGTGGTGGATGTACGTGAAGTCGGAGTGGACATAGTACAGGTGACGATGCAAGACCGGGTTCATAAAAATACGTTTTCGGATGAATTGATGATTGGTCTGAGTCAAGCCTTTGCCGATGTTGAGGCCAATTCACGCTATAAGGTGGTTGTTTTAACCGGTTATGATCATTATTTTGCTTCCGGTGGTACACAGGAAGGATTACTCTCTATTTATGAAGGAAAGGCAAAATTTACGGATGGGAATATCTATAGCTTAGCTCTCAATTGCAGGATACCGGTCATTGCGGCTATGCAGGGACACGGGATAGGCGGAGGGTTTGCCTTGGGGTTATTTGCTGATTTTGTGATCCTAGGCAGGGAGAATGTGTATACATCAAACTTTATGAAGTATGGGTTTACGCCAGGTATGGGGGCAACGTGCATCTTTCCTGAAAAACTGGGATTGAGCCTGGCGCAGGAGTTGCTGCTCAATGCAGGTACTTATCGCGGCGCCGATCTGGAAAAAAGGGGAGTTCCCTTCCCTGTTTTACCACGTGCCCAAGTGTTGCAGTATGCCTATGAGTTGGCACGGCAAATCGCAGAAAAACCAAGAGTTTCCTTAATTACATTAAAGGATCATCTGGTTGCATCTTTACGAGAAAAACTTCCCAAGGTCATTGAAAAAGAAACTAAGATGCATGAAGAAACTTTTCACCAGCCCGAGGTTAAGGAGCGGATACTGACGCTATTCGGCAAATAGCGTATACTGCAAAATGTTCTCAAACGTTATATAAATTCTAGGAATTTAAGGAGGTTTATATGAAGGTAGATGAGATTTTTTATGCACTACAAGCAGGAGAGTTAAGTTCTAAAGCAGCAGAAGAAAAATTAATCAAGGTGTTGTCGGACTGTAAAGGGCAATCCGAAAGAGAAGAGAATATCCCATTAAATGTAGAACCGTATTCTACGGCATCAGCTTATAATGAGCCATCTGTGGCAGTGCATGAGCTTGACTCAGGCATTGTTCAAGTGACTATGCAGGACAGGGTTAATAAAAATATATTTTCGCAAGAATTAATTGCCGGTTTAAATCAAGCATTTGCCATAATTGAAGCCAACTTGAGTTATAAAGTAGTCATTCTGACAGGTTATGACAGCTATTTTGCTTCCGGCGGAACTAAAGAAGGCTTATTGGATATTTATGAAGGCAAGTCGGCCTTCAATAACCAGAATAGCTATTGTCTGCCCTTGTATTGCAGTATTCCCGTGATAGCCGCGATGCAGGGACATGGAATTGGGGCTGGTTGGTCTATGGGCATGTTTTGTGATTTTCATGTGATGAGTCAGGAAAGCATATATACCAGTAATTACATGAACTTTGGCTTTACGCCCGGTGCCGGTGCAACTCTTATTTTTCCTGAGAAATTTGGACTTAGTTTAGCACAGGAAATATTATTTACCGGCAATAAGTTTCGTGGGGCACAACTGCGGGAAAAAGGAGTGCCTTTTCCCGTTTTGCCAAGGGAAGAGGTTCTTCCCTGGGCGCTGCAATTTGCCAGGAATCTGGCCGCATCTCCTCGTCAATCGCTGGTGGCGTTAAAAGGTCGTATGACGGAGGCTATAAGAGGGAAGCTTCCGGAAGCAATTGCCAAAGAATTGCGTATGCATGATAAAACCTTTGTACATCAAGAGGAAGTAAGAAAAAGAATTGAGGCCTTATATCCTGAGAGCATGCAAAAGAGTGTTCGGCAAGGAAAAGATACTGCCGTAGGATCTAAAGCTAGTGAAGGTATAACGATTCCTTTACCAAATATACGGAAAAATGATGATAGATCAGAGGTAATACACAATGGAATTGCCATCATTGGTATGTCAGGGCAATTTCCCAAGGCCAAAACCCTGGAGCAGTTTTGGCGCAACCTGGCAAATGGCGTAGACTGCGTTACCGAGATACCGGCAAACAGATGGCCGATAAGCGATTATTATGATGCGGATGGGGAGGCGCCAGGCAAGACCCATTGCAAATGGATGGGAGCCTTGGAAGGTGTGGATCAGTTTGATCCTTTGTTTTTTAACATTTCCCCCGCGGAGGCAGAATTGATGGACCCGCAACAACGTATCTTTTTGGAAAATTGCTGGCACTGTATTGAGGATGCCGGGATTAGTCCTTTCTCATTATCTGGAAGTCGCTGTGGGGTGTTTGTAGGCTGTTCTGCGAATGACTATGGGGTGTCTGCCGGGACTCAGCAGTGGAGTGCCCAAACTCTTATGGGAGGTTCGTCCTCCATATTAAGCGCGAGGATTTCCTATCTGTTAAACTTGAAAGGACCATGTTTGGCTATTGATACTGCTTGTTCCTCTTCGCTGGTAGCTATAGCCGAAGCCTGCAACAGTCTGCTGCTTAGGACAAGTGATCTGGCATTAGCGGGCGGAGTGTGTGTCTTGCCAGGGCCGGCCATGCATATTGCGGGCAGTAAGGCAGGGATGCTGTCAAAGGATGGACGGTGTTTTACTTTTGACAGCCGGGCCAATGGCTTTGTTCCGGGCGAGGGTGTCGGGGTTATATTGCTAAAACGCCTGGAAGATGCCATTGCCGATGAAGATCCGATATGCGGGGTGATTCGTGGTTGGGGGATTAATCAAGATGGTAAAACCAATGGTATCACCGCTCCCAGCGTCAATTCGCAGATTCTTTTGGAAGAGGATGTGTATCGGCGGTTCCATATTAATCCGGAATCCATTTCGTTGGTAGAGGCTCACGGCACGGGAACAAAGCTGGGTGACCCTATTGAAGTGGATGCCCTTACTGCCTCTTTCCAGACTTTTACGCAAAAGAAAAATTATTGTGCGCTAGGGTCGGTAAAAAGCAATATCGGGCATCTTCTAACTGCGGCGGGGGTATCCGGAGTCATCAAAGTACTGCTGGCTATGAAATACCGAATGTTGCCACCTACTATTCATTATGAAAGGGTAAATGAACATATATCATTAGCGGATAGTCCCTTCTACATTAATACAGCTTGTAAACCATGGGAAGTTGCTGCAGGTACGTCGCGGTGCGCTTCTGTAAGTTCTTTTGGATTTAGCGGGACAAATGCTCATATTGTTATAGAAGAATATTGTCCGGTGGGCAATTACGGCAGCACTCCGCTACAAGACAACGGGAATCAGGAGATGTTGTTTGTTTTGTCAGGAAAAACGGCGGAACAAGTAAAGCGTTATGCACAAACAATGAAAGAGTGGGTCAGTGCTCAACCAGATAGTAATTTGGTGGATATAGCTTATACCCTGCAGGTAGGCAGGGAGGCCATGGACTATCGCTTGGCGTTTGTCGTGTCATCCCGTGATGCTTTGCTAGCGTCATTAGAGAAATGTCTGAACAAGAAATTACCAGCGGGCATGATTCACTGTATAAAGAAGACCAAAGAGGAGGTACAGGTTTTTGCGAATGATAATGCAAGCCAATATTTACTAAAAACATGGCTGCAAGAGAAAAATTTACAAAAAATTGCCGAAAGTTGGGTAAAAGGTGTAGAGATAAATTGGCAGGAATTATATGGAGCAGACAGACCAAGGCGCATTAGTATTCCTGGCTATCCCTTTGCCGCAGAACACTATTGGATTCCCACTAGCAGTACAGAAAAGCAAGGAGAGGCAAGAGATAATGGACAAGAAGAGAGTACCCTGCTGAAATCAGCTGCAGACAAATTTTCTGTGAATGTTACTGAGAGTCATGTTATGTATGCTCCTGTATGGGATGTTATTCCTGTACCGGCAGGGGAGATTTTTCCATCCATTACAGAGAAAGTGATAATAATCGGCGGTGCTTCAGCTCATTGGCAAGCTATTAAACAATATTATCCTCAGGCACAGGTGGTAGATGTTGAGAAGAATGCGGCACGCGCGTTCATTGTAGAAAAGCTGGAAAATATAGGAATTATTGATCATATTTTTTGGATTGTCCCTGATTCTTGTCCAAATGCAGACCAATTGATTGCGGGGGAATACAAGCGGGGAATTATACAAGGGTTTCGCCTGATTAAAGCGTTGCTTCATTTAGGGTATGGTACACGTAATTTAGGCTGGAGTATAATTACCACGCAAGCTCAGCCCGTCTATCCTAATGAACCGGTACGTGCGGGTCATGCCGGTGTACATGGCTTAATCGGCACTATGGCCAAGGAATATCCCGAGTGGCGGGTTCGGCTTGTTGATTTACCGGACAATAATCAGTGGACATTGGCTGAGATACTTACACTGCCTGCCGATGAGGCAGGTAATAGCTGGGCCTATCGGTATGGGGAGTGGTATCGGCAGAAAGTAATGCCGGTGCATTATAATCCATCACCAGCCACCTTGTATCGGCAAGGCGGCGTATATGTGGTAATCGGTGGGGCTGGTGGTATCGGTGAACTGTGGAGCGAATATATGATCCGAACCTATGGTGCGCAAATAATTTGGATAGGCCGAAGCAAAAAGGACAAGGGGATTCAAGCTAAATTGGATGCGTTAGCCGCAATTGGGACGGTACCCTATTATATATCGGCAGATGCGGCGGACAGCAGGGCCCTGGGACAAGCTTATGAAGAGATACTGGCACATTTCACCACCATTCATGGGATCATTCATTCGGCAGTAGGCGAGATGGATCAAAGTTTGGAAAATATGGAGGAGGAGCGGTTTCAGGCTGGATTGTCGACGAAAGTGGATGTGAGTGTAGGGCTCGCAAAGGTTTTTGGCAAACAACCACTGGATTTTGTTTTATTTTTCTCATCATTGGCTGCTTTTGGAAAACCTTTCGGACAGGCTAGCTATGCCGCTGGTTGTGTCTTTAAGGATGCTTTTGCACATCAACTTTCCCGAGAGTGGTCTTGTGCCGTGAAAGTGATGAATTGGGGTTATTGGGGCAATATCGGAATCGGCGGTGCCATTCCTAATTCTTTTAGAATTCGCCTATCACAAGCCGGTTTAGGGAATATCGAGCCCCAGGCGGCTATGGTGGCTCTGGAAACGCTGCTTAGCGGGCCAATGGAGCAGCTTGCGTTTATGAAGACAAGTAAGACGGAAGATAGGGAGGAATTACAAATGGAGGAATTTATTACCGTCTATCCCCAAGATACTACCACCTATATCCAAGGTAGTAGGAACTACGAAGCAAAGCCATTTCTATCAGTCGCGGACACACAGAAGTACATCGACGAGATGGAGGAACTTCTTATAAAACTGCTTGCCTGTCACTTGCAGTCTGTAGAAAAAGGGCAGGTTATAAAGCTATATGATCGCTGGTATGAAGAAAGTATTAAAATAGTAGAGGAAAATAATAAGCAAAATGCACAAGGCCGTCTGAACATAGCTAATCTTTGGAAAGAGTGGGATAGCAAGAAGCAAGAATGGCTGGCCGACTCCGACAGGAAAGCGCAGGTAGTATTAGCGGAAACAACCATGCGAAGTTTACCGGAAATTCTTACTGGCAAAGTGGCTGCTACTGATCTCATGTTTCCCGATTCTTCCCTTGAATTAGTCGAAAAAATTTATAAAGGCAATCGAGTTACAGATTATTTTAACGATGTCCTGAGTGATGAACTGGTGGAATATGTTAAGGACAGAATTGCACAAGATTCTTCAGCAAGGATACGGATTTTAGAAATTGGGGCAGGCACCGGGGGAACAAGTGCCGCTGTTTTAGAAAAATTGCGGCCTTATCGGCAATATATTCTTGAATACTGTTATACCGATGTCTCAAAAGCATTTTTACTGCACGCTGAGCAAGAATTTGGTGCTGACAATCCGTATTTAACCTATAAAATATTTAATGTGGAAGTTCCTCTTGTTGAACAAAACATCCAGGCGGGTCAATATGATGCGGTAATTGCGACTAATGTTTTGCATGCAACAAAAAATATTCGACAAACCTTGCGCAATACCAAAGCCTTGCTAAGGACCAACGGGCTTGCGTTCATCAATGAGGTAAGTAAAAATACGCTGTTTGCTCATCTGACCTTTGGTTTGCTGTCAGGCTGGTGGCTGTATGAAGATTCCGCCCTGCGCCTGCCGGGATCCCCGATACTGTCTCCGGTAACATGGCGAACAATTTTGGGTCAGGAAGGCTTTACTTCTGTGATTTTTCCTGCTGAAAAAGCGCATGATGCTGGGCTGCAGGTTATTATTGCGGAGAGTGATGGAATTATCCGGCACAAGGGGCAGATTCCGCCGGATATTGTCGTGGGGCAAAGTGCGGCGAAGGTCAAGTCTTTGTCGGAAGGAACAGGGGTTACTCCTTCTGAGCGAAAGCAAGAGTCTGTAAGGTATGAACTATTGAAGGATAAAGCTACTTCGTATCTTAAAAAGGTGGTTGGAGAAATCCTGAAAATTCCCGCCAATAAAATTGATGTTGCCGAACCATTGGAGATATATGGTATTGATTCCATTTTAGTAGGCCAGTTAAATAATCGGTTGCGTAAAGCATTCACAGATATTAGCAATACGCTGTTTTTTGAATACCAAACCATTGATGCTTTAGCGGAATATTTTATAACAACGCAGCGGGATGTCTTGCTTTCATTGTTAGGATTGGGAGAGAGGAGTACCGACAGAGAACTTACGTTGCAAGAAAATGCAGTAATTAGATCGCCGGACAACACTGACTTTCTGCCTCATAGTATTTCCAAAACTTCTATACAAATTTGTTCAGATGTTGAAGATAGTGAAAGGGAAAAGCTAAGAGAGCCGATTGCTATCATTGGTATGAGCGGACGTTATCCACAGGCCAGGACGATGGAGGAATATTGGGAAAAGCTATGTAGCGGTCAGGATTGTATAACCACAATTCCCCCTGATCGGTGGGAACTTGAGGGATTCTTTACCCAGAATAAAAAAAGCGCAGTTCCTCAGGGTAAAAGTTATAGTAAATGGGGAGGCTTTGTGGATGGCTTCGCTGATTTTGATCCGCTGTTTTTTAATATTTCTCCTTTAGAAGCCACAAATATGGATCCGCAGGAGCGGTTGTTTATTCAGTCTTGCTGGGAGGTATTCGAGGATGCCGGATATAACAAGGAACAACTTGATAAGTATAACCGGCGAATTGGTGTATTTGCAGGAATTACCAGGACGGGATTTGATTTGTATGGTCCTGCTATATGGAAAGAAGATAGACAATTTTTTCCACATACTTCGTTTGGGTCAGTAGCCAACCGAATTTCCTATCTTTTAAATTTGCAAGGTCCCAGCATGCCGATTGACACCATGTGTTCTTCCTCCCTGACAGCCATTCATGAAGCCTGTGAACATCTGTACCGTAAGGAATGTACCATGGCCATCGCAGGCGGGGTCAACCTGTACCTGCATCCTTCCAGCTATATCCAGCTTTGCCGGTTCAACATGCTTTCATCCGATGGAAAATGCAGAAGCTTCGGTGCCGGAGCCGATGGGTTTGTGCCAGGTGAAGGAGTTGGGTGCCTGTTATTAAAACCGCTCTCCCAGGCGGTAGCCGATAATGATCATATTTATGCCGTTATTCGCGGAACCAGCATAAATCATGGCGGCAGGACGAATGGGTATACCGTGCCGAATCCCCATGCACAGGGCGCGGTGATTCGGGAGGCGCTTGATAAAGCAGGTATTGATGCCAGAACCGTCAGTTATATAGAAACACATGGAACAGGAACAGAACTGGGTGATCCCATTGAAATAACAGGACTGTCTCAGGCTTTTGCCAAGGATACGCAGGATACCGGATTCTGTGCAATCGGGTCGGTAAAATCAAATATTGGTCACTTGGAGGCAGCGGCAGGGATTGCGGGAATTTCCAAAATCATTCTGCAAATGCGGCATAAAAAAATAGTACCCAGCCTTCATGCAAAAAATTTGAATTCACATATCAATTTTGCCAAAACTCCCTTTATTGTGCAGCAGGAACTTGCACCCTGGCAACGGCCGGTAATTGACAGTAAAGGCGAAGCTAGGGAATACCCGAGGAGAGCGGGCATCTCCTCTTTTGGTGCCGGAGGCTCTAATGCCCATGTTGTTCTTGAAGAATATATCCCTGCTCCAAGAGAGGATACGCCGCTTTTGATTAATTTGCAAAATCCTGCAGTAATCTTACTTTCGGCCAGAGACGGACAACGACTCAAGGAAGAAGTGGAGCGGCTGCTGGCAGCCCTCGAACAGCAAGCCTTTTCACAAGAGGATTTAGGGAATATAGCCTATACTCTTCAGGTTGGACGAGAAGCCATGGAGGAACGCCTAGGTCTGCTTGCCACCTCCATACAAGAGCTGCAGGAAAAATTGCAGGGGTTTTTGGAAGGACAGCAAGAAATTGCAGATGTATATCGTGGGCAAGTCAAGGGCAACAAGGAAAACCTGGGTATTTTTTCAACAGATGAAGAATTGCGGGAAGCGGTTGAAAAGTGGTTGAAGCGTGGAAAATATGCCCGAATCCTTGAACTGTGGGTCAAAGGGCTTACGGTAAATTGGTCGATGCTGTATTCCCATGCCAAGCCGTATCGGATAAGCCTGCCATGCTATCCTTTCGCCCGGGAAAAATACTGGGTGCCTCAGGAGAAGAGCACGTCTGGGGACAATGTAACGCCCCTTTGCCCGGAGCAAGATGAATTCCCATTGTTGACTTTTACGGAAAAATGGCAGGAGCAGGCTTTGCCTGCCGCAGCCTTGGTGAAAGTAAAAACAATGGTATGTTTTGTTTCCCGGCATGAAAATCAACAGGAAATTTTAGCGGCGATGAAAGTACTTGACCAGCAGGCTAAGGTAATTTTCATTGTGCAGGGAACTGCCTTTGCTCAGCTTGCTCCTAACCAGTATTGCATTTCACGCGGTGTGCCGGAATCTTATGAGGAAGCCTTGCGGAGGATACGGGCAGAATATGGTAGGATTGACGTGATGCTCTATCTTTGGGCGATAGAAGACCCTAGCTGTATTCAGGATTACGACATTATTTTCCATATTGTGCAAGGGATGGCGACGGCCAAACTGCAGGTCAATCGCTGTTTACTGGGCGCCCGGTATAAAGATGATTTGGAGCGCTGTTATCTGGAATCTTGGATTGGTTTTGAACGTTCTCTGGGATTGGTTATGCCAAACCTGCAGGTGGCGGTTATATGCCAATCAGGCGATGAAGCAAAAGGCGACAGTCTGATGAAAGCTTGGCTGGAAAAAGCTTGGACAGAAATGCAGCTGGAAAAAGTGCAAAGTGTTTTATATCAATCCGGAAAAAGGCATATCCTAGCGGTTCAGCCCATCAAGCTAACGTCTGGCCACAGTCTATTAAAAACAGGTGGGACGTACCTCATTACCGGTGGCTGCGGTGGCTTGGGTCTGCTATTTGCCGAGTATTTTGCCAAAAAGCACCCAGTGAAACTAATCCTGACAGGACGATCTTCTTTAGATGAAAAAAAGCAGAAGAAGCTTGCCGCCTTACGAAATTTAGGAAGTGAAATTTTTTATATCCAGGCCGATGTTTGCGATGTGGCTGGTATGCAACGGGGGCTGCGTCAGGCTAAAGAAAAGTTTGGTGCAATACATGGCGTTATTCATGCCGCGGGTATCCGCGACGGCAAGGGCATCCTAGAGAAAAGTCTGGAAGAATTTCACCAAGTAATAGCCCCAAAAATACAGGGAACCCTGGTACTGGATGAATTACTGGCAGAGGAACCGCTGGACTTTATTAGCTATTTCTCTTCATCGGCGGCAATTCTAGGGGATTTTGGCTCCTGTGATTATGCGATTGGCAATCGTTTTCAAATGGTGTATGCCCGCTGTCGGAATGAGCGGGTGCGACAGGGAAAAACAATTGTCATTAACTGGCCGTTATGGAGAGATGGCGGCATGAGTATTGACAATGAGGAAGTAAGGATGTACCTGCAATCTAGTAAGCAACGTTTTCTGGAAGCGGATGAAGGAGTGGAACTCTTTGAACAAATACTTAGCCATTCCGAGGTGCAACAGTTGGTATTAGCCGCCGCACCCGGTTATGCCGCTCATTTTTTTGATACGGCGAAGAACGAGGTTAGTTCTCCGGCAGTTCCTGCCTTGGGCAGCGGCAGACGTCCGGAAATGAAAGGCTTTACTGTGGAACAGTGTGTGGAATGGGAACTTAAAGAACAGATTAGTGATGTCCTTAAAATTCCCCGTAATAAACTAGACCGTGAGAAAAATTTGGCAGACTTCGGTTTTGATTCCATTAGCTTAGCACAATTGGCAGCCGCCCTAAGCAGCCGATTCGGCCTGGAATTGACGCCTGCCTTGTTTTTCGGTCATTCTACGTTAGCGAAGTTAACCTCCTATTTTTCAGGGGAACATAAAGAAAGTATGCAAATATTTTATCAAGAAGGTGGATCAACATCGGCTAGACCGCTAAAAACTCCGGTGCCAGCTCCCACACCGTCGAAACTGCCTAGCAAAGCGGCAGTTTCGCGAGAAGAGGAAGCTTTGTTCGTACCGGAACCCATTGCCGTGATTGGCATGAGCGGGAAGTTTCCTGATGCACAGAATGTGGAGGAAATGTGGAATATACTTGAACAAGGGCGAGATGCAGTGGGGGGATTTTGCCAAAATCGCTTCTCCAATCAGGCGTTGGACTCTACTTTCAAATGTGGACATATTCCCGGTGTGAGTGAATTTGATGCCGGATTTTTTGAGATTTCTCCGCGGGAGGCCATGAATATGGATCCCAGACAGAGGTTGCTGCTGCAAGAATCCTGGAAGGCGCTAGAAGATGCCGGTTATGGGCCGGCTCAAATCCAAGCGGGGAAAATCGGGATGTTTGTCGGTGCCGAAGAAGGGGATTATGGCAAATTGGTGAAAGAAAACAGTAGTATTACAGCCAATAACACGGCTGTTTTGGCGGCGCGTCTGGCTTACTTTTTAAATCTAAGCGGTCCGGTTATGAATATTAATACCGCTTGTTCATCGGGTCTAGTGGCGGCACACCAGGCTTGCTGGAGTCTGCGCAACAAAGAATGCGATACCGCGATTGCCGCGGGCGTTGCCCTACTGCTTACGACAGACATACTTGCAGGAATGCGGCAAGCCGGGATGTTATCGGAAGAAGGAAAATGCTTTGCCTTTGACAAGCGAGCGGATGGGATGGTTCCGGGAGAAGCCGTTGTTGCCGTGGTACTCAAACGGTTATCACAGGCAGAAACAGACGGTGATCCTATTTATGCCGTTATTCGGGGAAGCGGTATTAACTATGATGGTAAAACCAATGGAATTACAGCACCCAGCGGGGTATCGCAAAGCAAACTAATGAAAGATGTTTACGATCAATATCATATCAATCCGGAAAAAATAGAATATATTGTTACACACGGGACGGGAACTAAACTGGGGGATTCTGTGGAGTTGAATGCTCTGGTGGACGGATTTAAGGACTATACCCAGAAACAGGGAGTTTGTGCATTGACTTCAGCCAAAACAAATTTCGGGCATACCTTAGCCGCTTCCGGGCTAGTGAGCTTAGTGAGCCTCATACAGGCCTTCCGCCATGAAGTGATTCCCGCTAGTCTCCATTGCGAGCAGGAAAATGAACATATCTCCTGGGATAAGAGTTTCTTCTATGTGAATAAGAACAATAAATCTTGGACTAAAGAAGCGGAAAAAGGCCAGCTTGGAGCCATAAGTGCTTTTGGGATGAGCGGTACCAATGCTCATATGGTGCTGGAAAACTATACGGAGGTTCCGGGGCTAGGGGATAAAGAAGAAGCCCCGTACTGCTTATTTGTATTTTCTGCTAAAACAAAAGAGGCGTTACAGGAGAAACTCAAGGATATGCTGGCAGCATTGGAAAGCAGGCAGTGGAGCAAAGCACAATTGCGGCAGATTAGCTGCACTCTATTAACAGGCCGGCAGCATTTTAGGCATCGTTGCGCGTTAATCTTTCAAGATGTGGAAGATGGCGTCTATGCGTTGCAGCAATGCAATAATAATGAGAATTTGCCTGCTCTGTTCAAAGGCGAAGTTCTTCCTAATTTTCAGGGACAAGAAGTCACAAAGGAGTATGGGCAGAAACTGTTACTGCAAAGCCAAACTGCCCATAATTCTAAAGAAAATTACAGAAAAATTCTCTGTGCATTAGCGGAGCTTTATTGCCAAGGCTATGATTTTTCCTGGGATCTGCTGTATGGAAGCACAAAACCAAGCCGAATTCACTTGCCAACCTACCCTTTTGCACGCACATCTTATTGGATTACGGAGAAAGACCGGGTAGCAGGTGGCGAAATGCCCGCCATGAATTCTCCCGGACAAGTCCAATCAGCTCCAGGTACTTTAAAGGAGAGAACCGGTTCGCTTCCTTTGTCTGCTTTAGTATCCGCTGCGGAAATCTCCACAAGGTTTGAGGTGGCTGCAGGCAAAGCAGGCGGGATATTACTTTCCTCTTTGTCAGATAAACCGGCATTACTTGCTCAACCAGAATTTCTGCTAGACAAAAAGCCCCTTTCGTTACAAACCTTGCAGGAAGAGCTGGCGGTTAGTTTGGCAAACATCCTGTATATGGGCGAAAAAGATGTGGATATTGATAAAGAGTTTATCTCTATGGGGCTGGACTCCATTATTGGGGTAGAGTGGGTTAAAATCCTTAATAAACAGTATCAAGCCTCAATTCAGGTCACCAAGCTTTATGCGTATCCGACGATTCGTCAACTAGCCGGCTTTTTTATGGAGACTTTAGAAAATCATGCGGTAGAGCTCCCGGCGGAGAATGCAATATCAGCCGCAGAACCGTCTGTGCCTCCAACTGCTCCAGTTACTTTGTCGCCAATAGAATTACCGGACAGGCAAGATTACAGTGCGCAAGGATCAGAACAAAATCAGAATCGTTTTAATTCGTCCAATGGGTCCATCTCAACGGATAAGCTACAGGAAGAATTGGTAGCAAGTCTGGCTGAAGTCTTATATATGGAACAAAACGATGTCAACATAGATACAAATTTTGTTGAAATGGGGCTGGATTCTATATTAGGAGTAGAATGGATCAAAGCTATTAACAAAAAATATGGTACAGCGATTACGGTAACCAAAGTTTATGATTATTCCTGTATCCGTGAGTTTACAGAGTTTTTGCTAAAAGAATTCAGTACCCGGCAATGCCAGGTAACGCCAAATTCAGCGGGAGCGGCGACCGTAGATTCTTTGCAGGAATTGCTGCAACGAGTACATGAAGGCGCATTGGATATTGAACAAGCGTATCCTTTATTAAATCAATTTGTTAGCAGCAAGTAGGAATGGGTGGAGCTTAAGAAGGGATCGTAAGCTAAATTTAAGGCTTTAGGAGGACAGTAGGAATGAGCAATTCAATAGAAATATTAAGAGCATTGCAGGCTGGGAAAATCAATCCGGAAAAAGCGGAAAAATTACTAGTATCCATTGAGAAAATAAATGATAAGGGTGGGATTGCCGAAGAGTCCCAAAAGATACAGAGCATAGAAGAAACGTGCAATTCTCAGCCCTTGAAGGAACATCATATAGCCATTGTGGGGATGTCAGGACGATATCCCCAGGCTAGTAACTTGAATCAATATTGGGATAACCTAGTGCAGGGGAAAAACTCCATTCAGGAAATCCCTGCCTCCCGGTGGGATGTGAATAAGTATTATGATTCTCGTCCCTTTCAAAAAGGAAAAATATATTGTAAGTGGTTAGGAATGTTGGAGGATATAGAGTATTTTGATCCGCTCTTTTTCAATATTCCTCCTAAAGAAGCAGAATGTATGGATCCTCAGCATCGCATTTTTTTACAAGAAGCTTATAAGTCATTTGAGGATGCAGGCTATAGTCCTCTGAGGTTAAACAACAAGAAGTGTGGTGTATATCTTGGGATTGTTACAAACAATGAATACAATTCGTTGATGTATAAAAACCAAACCGGCGACAAGTCTACCACAGGCAATAGCTGTGCCATTGCTGCGGCACGGGTTCCATACTATCTTAATTTGAAGGGGCCGGCTATTTCGATTGATACCGCTTGTTCATCATCTCTGGTAGCTGCTCATCTAGCTTGTCAAGCGTTATGGAATCAAGAGATTGACATGGCTTTGGTTGGTGGTGTTACTTTATATCTGACACCGGAATCCTACCTCGGAATGTGTGAAGCAGGGATGTTATCGCCGGAAGGCCAGTGTAAAACCTTTGATAATGATGCTAATGGTTTTGTACCAGGGGAAGGGGTTGGTACATTAGTATTAAAAAGGTTAAAAGATGCCGAGGCTGATCAGGATATGATTTATGGTGTTATTATTGGCTCAGGTATTAATCAAGACGGTAAAACAAATGGGATTACCGCGCCAAGTGTAAATAGTCAAATTGAATTGGCACGGGGAATTTACGAGAAATATAAAATACATCCGGAAAGCATTAGTTATGCCGAAATGCACGGAACCGGAACCAAGTTGGGCGATCCTATTGAACTAGAGGCGTTAGCCTCGGTTTTTAAAGAACAAACAAGGAAAAAGAAATATTGTGCAATAGGGTCGGTAAAAAGTAATATAGGTCATATTTCAGCCGCCGCAGGCGTGGCCAGTGTGCAAAAAGTATTATTATGTCTTAAACATAAAAAAATAGTGCCAACTTTAAATTTTAAAAAGCCTAATGAACATTTTGATTTTGCAGATTCTCCGTTTTATGTCAATACAAGCCTGCAGGATTGGCCAGCAGCGGAGCAGCCGCGGCGTGCCTGTGTGAGTTCCTTTGGTTTTAGCGGAACGAATGCCCATCTGGTTCTTGAAGAATATATTCCCAAGAACGAGGTTTCTAGAAACCTAGCTATCATTGGTGAAAATAGTCCAGCGTTGTTTGTATTATCCGCTAAAAATGAAGAACAATTGAAAGTATACGCCAATTTGATAGGCAGCTTTATTCAGTCAGATGAATCTCTTAGCTTAGCGGATGCTGCTTATACCCTACAGGTAGGCAGGGAAGCTATGGAATATAGGCTGGCTTTTGTAGCAGATTCGCGGGATAATCTGATAGGCACACTGCAGGAATTTAGCCGTAATAATATACCGGATGGAGTATTAACAGCCCAGTTAAAAAAGCATAGGAATATCGACTTGGAAGTTCGCGCAGATGAAAAAGAAAAAGAGTTACTAAGGATATGGATACGGGATAGAAATCTAAGCAAGATAGCGGAGGCTTGGGTGGAAGGGGTACGTATTGATTGGAAACAACTCTACGGTGAGATAAAACCCCAGCGGATTAGTTTGCCGACATATCCCTTTGTCAGACAGCGGTATTGGTTATCTGCAATGGAGGAAATAACAATTACCGCCAATAGAGGGACATTTATCCATCCCTTACTACAGCTAAACACCTCAAATCTCTATGAACAGCAATTTACTTCTACTTTTACGGGCGAAGAAAAATTTTTTAAAGACCATGTTGTTAAAGGACAGAAAATTTTACCTGGAGCCGCTCATTTGGAGATGGCTAGAGTAGCGGTAGAGCAGGCAGTCGGATGGATGGAAGAAGATAAAACAAGGCTTCAACTGAAAAATATAGTTTGGCTACGTCCCCTTGTAATTGCAAAACAGGCAGTACAGGTACATGTTGCATTAGTTCCCGAAGATAATGGACAAATTGCTTATGAAATATATAGCCGGTCTGGCGATAGCCAAGCGCCAATCATATATAGCCAAGGCAAGGCGTTATTAATACCGGACGAAGTAGCACAAATTTTAAATCTTAAAAGTTTACAGGATGAGTGCGCGATAAATACTTTGCCAGCGGATGAACTATATGGCACCTTTAGGGCGATGGGAATTGAATATGGCCCGACATATAAAGGGATTGAAAAGCTGTATCTGGGGGATAGGCAAGTGCTGGCCAAGCTCTGCTTGCCAGCGGGAGCTTTATCTGAGGAGGCGCAATGTGTTTTACACCCCGGCCTGCTGGATTCTGCCTTGCAGTCATTAATAGGGCTTGTACTGAGCGCAGGTAATTCGAACAATGGTAAGCCTGTAGTGCCGTTTGCCTTGCAAGAGGTGCAAGTCCTGGGGAAATGCACCTGTCAAATGTGGGCACTTGCTCGATATAGCCAAGGCAGTAAAGACGGAGATAAGACAGAGAAATTTGATGTTGATTTGTGTGATGAAACAGGAAGAATTTGCGTCAAGATGAGGGGTTTCTCTGCTAGAGCTTTAGAGGGAAAGGCGGATTCTCTAGAAACGCCAAAACAACAGAGCACTTTGTTATTTGAGCCTTTCTGGAAAGAGAAAGAGATTGGCTCTGATACAACCGTTCAGACATATGGACAACGTTTGGTGATATTATGTGAACCAGATGAAAAGTTTCAGAAAAGCCGTACGGAGTATGGCAAGGACATACGGTATCTTGTTTTGCAATCTCAGGAAAAAGGAATAGAAAAACGTTTTCTATCCTATGGGGCTCAAGTCTTTACTCTCATTCAGGATATCATGAGAAATAAACCCAAAGAAAAGAGTCTGATTCAGCTTATAGTCTTTAACCAAAGTGAACGGCAGCTTTTTTCCGGTCTTTATGGTTTTTTGCAAACCGCACAGCTTGAAAATCCCAAACTGCTGGGACAATTAATTGAAGTGGGTGATGATGAGGATACTGGCAAAATGGCAGAGAAATTGGAGGAAAATAGCTGTTATCCTTTGGATTATCAGGTTCGGTATCAAAATGGCAAGCGATATGTTATGGAATGGAAGGAAAGCGTGAAGTTGCCAAAGGCGGTACCTGTCCCTTGGAAGAATCAAGGGGTGTATTTATTTACTGGTGGTAATGGGGGTCTTGGTTTCATTTTTGCGGAAGAAATTGTCAACAAAGTAAAAGACACAACCATAATTTTAACAGGACGATCACCACTTAATGAAAAAAAGCAAGCAAAAATAAAAGAATGGGTGGCAATGGGAAATCAAATTCAATATAAACAAGTAGATGTTACGGAGAAGAAAGAGATTGACAATTTAATTCAAAGTATTACGCAAGAATTTGGTAACCTTCACGGCATTATCCATGCTGCAGGAGTAATTCAAGATAATTTTATCCTTAAAAAAACTAAGGAAGAAGTGCAGAAAGTTTTATTACCCAAAGTGTCTGGACTCGTAAATTTAGATGAAGCAAGCAAGGAATTGAATCTTGACTTCTTTATTTTCTTTTCCTCCGTTGCCGGTAGTTTTGGCAATTCAGGGCAGAGCGATTATTCCGCGGCTAATGCCTTCATGGACAATTATGCAAAGTATCGTAATGAGTTAGTAGGGTTAAACAAACGACAGGGTAAAACCCTGTCTATTAACTGGCCGCTGTGGAAGGCGGGGGGAATGCACATTGAGGAAGAAACAGAAAAAACAATGTTGCAAAACTCGGGGATGATTCCGCTGGAGAATGTCGACGGTATTTCGGCTTTGTATTGTGGGTTGACTTCTGCTGTGAATCAAGTGATGGTGCTGAACGGTGAGCCGAAGCGGATCAGACAAAGTTTTTCCACCTTGTCTTCCTTAACGGAAGTAAACAAAGTACTTTCTCTGTGTGGTGAGGAGTTATCTCAAGAAAAAATTATTAATTATTTGAAAAAAATAATTTCTTCCACGATTAAGATACCTATTCATCAAATTGATGCAGATGATCCAATGGATGAGTATGGAATAGACTCTATCATAGGTATGCAAATGACCAATTACTTAGAAGAAGTATTTGGCTCCTTACCGAAAACATTGTTTTTTGAATATCAAAACATTCGTGAATTGGCAGATTATTTCTTTGAATTCCATCGGGAACAAATGACAAATTTGTTGGGAATTAGAGAGAAAAACGGTGCCGTCAAGGAACCAGAACCTGTTATAGAGTCTGTAACACCCCTTTCTGGTAGTTGCACTCAGCCTCGGATTGCCACGGTTAAAAAAGCCTATAAAAAAGAAGAGGAGAATAAAGTCAGAGATATTGCAATCATCGGTCTTGCCGGACGTTATCCTGGCGCAAGAAACATACGGGAATTCTGGGAGAACCTGCGTGACGGGAAGGATTGTATTACACAAATTCCTAAAAGCCGATGGGATTTTGGTCTGTACTTTGATGAAGACCGACATAAGCCTGGAAAAGCTTACTGCAAGTGGGGAGGTTTTGTAGAAGGGGTGGAAGAATTTGATCCTTTATTCTTCAAAATATCTCCGGGAGGAGCAGAAGTTATGGATCCTATGGAACGTCTCTTCTTGGAAACGGTATGGGAGTTAATAGAGGATGCGGGTTGTACCAGAGAAACACTACAGGAAACATATCAGTCTAAGGTTGGAGTGTATGTTGGTGCAATGTATCAGCAATATCAATCCTTTGATGCAGATATTAGCAAGGAAGCGATGATATCTGTAGCCTCATACAATTCTATTGCCAATAGAGTATCTTACTTTTTTAATTTTCACGGTCCCAGTATTGCGATAGATACCGCTTGTTCGTCTTCTTCCAATGCTATTCATATGGCATGTGAAAGTTTGATAAAACAGGAGTGCCGCTTAGCTATTGCAGGAGGTGTAAATCTTTCGATTCATCCTAAAAAGTATATAGGGTTAAGTGGTTTACAATTGCTTGCCAGTCAGATTAATAACAGGAGTTTTGGGTCTGGGGATGGCTTTATTCCAGGTGAAGGTATCGGCGCTGTATTATTAAAGCCCCTTTCCGAAGCAATCCAAGACGGGGATTCAATTCTAGCTGTCATAAAATCAACAGCAATTAATCATGGAGGACATACTAATGGCTATGCTGTTCCTAATCCTAAGGCACAGGCGGAATTAATCGAAGATAATTTTATGAAATCAGGCATTAATCCCCGAACAGTCAGTTATGTTGAAGCGGCAGCCAATGGTTCGGCTTTAGGAGATTCTATTGAGTTTACTGCGTTGAACAAGGTCTTCCAAAATTTTACCCAGGATAAACAATTTTGCGCAATTGGATCAGTAAAATCAAATATCGGTCATGCAGAAGCTGCTTCAGGAATTTCACAGCTGACGAAAGTTGTATTGCAATTACAGCATAAACAATTGGTTCCGACGATTAAGGCCAAACCTCTAAATCCTGGTATAAATCTGGATAATACCGCCTTTTATCTTCAAGAAGCACTCCAAGAATGGAAAAGACCTGTAGTTGTGGTGGAGGGAAAGGAACGCGAAATCCCTAGGCGGGCGACGATCAGTTCATTTGGTGCGGGAGGCTCAAATTCTCATTTAATAGTAGAAGAGTATATTCCAGATAAAGGTGAGAACAGTGATATTCTTCCGGCAAATATGTCCCAAATCTTGATTTTTTCCGCAAAAAATTCAGACCGCTTACAGGCAGTTGCCCAACAAATGCTTGAGTATGCAGAGCATCAAAAGCAGATTTCCCTAACCTGTCTTGCGTATACACTTCAAGTAGGACGGGAAGCCATGGATTTTAGGTTAGCAATGGTAGTGAAAAACCGGGAGGAAATGATTACTGGCTTACAGGAATTTTTGAAGTTTGCTACAGAAGATAAGAAAATAGAATGTTCAGTCCCAATAATTGTGGGAGAGTTAAAAGAGGAGTACTTAGAATTTAAAGACCTTTTTTCGGGAAAAGCCGGAGATGCTTTTGTTCAGGCGCTTTTACAAGAGAAAAATCTTGAAAAAATAGCACTATATTGGGTTAAAGGTGGAAAGTTCTCATGGGATTTACTCTATAAAGGGCAAACGATTAAAAAACTGTCTTTACCTACGTATCCCTTTGAAAAAAATAGGTATTGGGTAGCCTTGAAGCTGGACGAAAGAGAGCTCATATCCCATAATGGGCAATCAGAGGGGCAAGAAAGTGTTGATAAAGGCGAAAACTTCGTACAGTATAATGGCGGAGATATTTTAGGTCGTGTAACAAAGCTCATTCAGGATATCTTGAGATTACCATCTAACAAAGCCATTCATCCCAAAAAACAATTAATAGAATATGGCATGGATTCAATAATCGGAATACAACTGCAAGAGAAAATAAGAAAAGAACTAGGAATTAGTATAGACATTGGTAAGTTTTTTTCCGAATTTACGCTGCAAGAAATCGTAAGACAAATAGAATCCAGGGACTCAACAACTGCGAGTGCAAGCGCTCCTGCTTTACGGCAATGGGAAACGGATAAAAAATTGCCTACCCATTTACTTAGTGAGAATGTGGTCACTCCTTTTATACATAATGATTCCGTGGAAAAGGTATTTTTGACAGGGGCTACTGGTTTATTGGGAGCCTTTATGTGTCATGAGATTTTGCAGAAAACCTCCGCAGGAGTATATTGTCTTGTTCGGGCAAAGTCACAATCATTAGGATTAAAACATATCCAAGATAATTTAATAAAACATCACTTGTGGAAGAATTCTTATGAATCTCGTATTGTGCCTGTCTTAGGCGATTTAAGCAAGCCACTGCTCGGGATAAAAAAACAGAAGTATGATGAACTTAGCATATCTATCGAAAGGATCTACCATTGTGCGGCACATGTAAACCATATATTAAACTATCAATCGTTAAAAGTTCCAAATGTAACCGGCACTTTGTCTATTATAGAATTCGCCGGAAATGGAAGGTGTAAACCAATACACTTTGTTTCTTCTACTGTGGTTTGTGCGCAAACGGAGAATAACATTTTAGTATCAGTTCATCAAGCTGAGACAGCCGTGGAACAGGGTGGAAATTTGGTGAATGGTTATGCACAGACAAAATGGGTTTCAGAGCAACATCTTTTACAAGCACAGCAAAAAGGGATTCCCATTACGATTTTTAGATGCGGACAAATAACTGGAACAGGTAAAAGCTGTGAAGGAATTGCAAAGGATATGTTCCACACTTTTTTAAAGATATTTAGTGAGGTTGAAGTTGTGGCAGACTGGGAAGGCGTTATGGATATGGTCCCTGTCGATTATGTGAGCCAAGCCATTTTTGCAGTGAGTCAACAAAATACTGGTTATGGGAAAATCTATAATATAATCAATCCGGATCCGATTTCTATTCAGGAAGTTTTTAAATTCCTACAGAAAAGAAATTCTAAAATACGAAAAGTTTCTTTTGAAGAATGGAGTGATTATTGTCTGCAATATATCAATAATCTGCCTGAAAGTCCTATGAAAAAGATAATCATACTTTTCTTCGCAAAAAATAATGAGAATCATCAATTGTTTACGAGTTACTTTGAAAGCCTGCGTCTTTGTAATGATAATCTGCAAAAAGCATTGGAAAACTCGATGGTTAGATTTCCATTGATTGATGAGAAATGGTGGGAAAAATTCATCAGTCAAATAAGGTCATTTAACTTATAACTAGGGTTGAACAATAATCAATTATGTTTTTCAAAATTTACAAGTATCAGGTTAAGAGCTTTTTTCATTTTGGGGCAAGCTTACCAGGCTAAATTTAATGAAGCAAAAGAATAGCATCTAATAAATTATTTTAGAAGGGGATAAAAAATGATTGCATATGAAAGAGAAGACATGCTAAAAAAAAAGATGAATTATCTATAACAAGTGGGGAAAGTATGCGTTCACAAATTTTACCGTCAAGCTTAGGAAGTAAAGATTTTAAGCAAGAATATGGTTTAAAATATGCATATCTTACTGGTGGAATGTATCGTGGAGTAGCTTCTAAAGAAATGGTAGTGAAAATGGGAAAAGCAGGCATGATGGGATTCTTGGGCACGGGTGGTCTGCCTTTATCGCAGATTGAGTTTCTCATTCAAGCTATCCAGACAGAGCTTTCCGCAGGACAGGCTTATGGGATGAATTTAATTCATAATCCCATGAATGCTGAAAAAGAAGAGCAGACCGTAGATCTTTATTTGAATTATGGGGTAAAGGTCATTGAGGCAGCGGCCTTTATGAACATTACACCGGCTTTGGTGAAATATCATACGAAAGGCTTGATACAGGATAAACAGGGAGACATCCTATCCTCAAACAAAATTATTGCCAAGTTATCCAGACCAGAAGTGGCAGAAGCCTTTTTAAGCCCGGCGCCGGAACGGATACTTAGTAAACTGCTGGCGGAAAATAAAATTACGGCGGAACAAGCTGAGTTAGCAAAAAAAGTCCCTATGGCGGATGAACTTTGCCTGGAAGCAGATTCCGCCGGACATACGGATGGAGGCGTAGCTTATGTTTTAGTGCCGGCCATATTAAAATTACGAAAAGATATGCTGGAGAAATATCAGTACAAGAGGAATGTTCGAGTGGGGGCGGCTGGCGGAATTGGAACTCCTGAGGCAGTTGCTGCTGCTTTTATGCTAGGTGCTGACTTTATTATGACGGGCTCTATTAATCAGTGTACGGTTGAAGCGGCTACCAGTGACGCTGTAAAAGATTTATTGCAGCAAATGAATATTCAGGATACAGAATATGCACCAGCTGGAGATATGTTTGAGTTGGGAGCGAAAGTGCAAGTGTTGAAAAAGGGATTATTCTTTCCCACGAGAGCGAATAAGTTATATGAATTGTATCGGCAATACAATTCTCTAGATGAGATAAATGAAAAGACGAAGGAGCAAATTCAGGAGAAATATTTTAATAGAAGTTTTATAGAAGTATATGATGATATAAAAGCTTTTTATCCTCCACATGAAATCGAAAAGGCTGAACGTAATCCAAAACATAAAATGGCACTAATTTTCAGATGGTATTTTGGCTACAGCAGTCGGCTTGCCTTACAAGGCGATGAAGCGCATAGAGTGGATTATCAAATTCACTGTGGTCCGGCGCTAGGTGCATTTAATCAATGGGTTAAGGGAACACCTCTAGAAAATTGGCGAAACAGACATGTTGATGAAATTGCGGTAAAAATAATGACAGCAACAGCGGTTTTAATAAATCAGCATTATAATACACTAAATTCAGCTTGTTGCACTTAGATTATACATCCGCCCTTTCTAGGATTTACATTTTACTGTAGCGAAAATGGTAAGAAAGAAATCTTTCGTTGTAAGGTTAAGACGAGTAAGAAGAAAATTCGAAGTAAAATCAAGACAATCAAAGAATGGATTTCAAATTGAATATGGATATTCGGATGAAGAAACAGTATTGCAAATTTAAGAAAATCCCTATTTACAATTCTTTTGTGGTATGTCTGGATATGAGGATAAACCTCCTTTTGATTCATCACTCATGGTGCATTTTCGTAAACATTTAACACCTGAAACAATTCATAAAGTCAATGAGTTGGTAATTGCTAAAGGGTTAGAAAAAGCGTCTAAAGTCAAAGATGATGATAAAAATGACCCACCGAGAAATAGTGGACCCATGATTGTAGATGTAACCTGTGCTCCTTCAAACATCAAGTACCCTCAGGATACTTGATGCTTGAAGGAATCTCGTGAAAAACTCGAAAAGATAATTGATATTTTGCATGATCCCTCAAATGGAAAGAAGCCTCGTACTTATCCAGAGCGAGCAACAAAAGATTACTTAGCTATTGCCCGTAAGAAGAAAAGAAGTGCAAAAGAACTTCGTAAAGCCATTCGTAAACAACTACAATACATTAAACGAGATCTCGGATACATTGATGGCATGCTTTTTCAAAGGAAATTGCTACCAGAAAAAATTTCTGTCCAATTACAAAAGATTGGCAAATTATATGAACAACAGTGTTACATGTATGAGAGCAAAACTCATAAAGCTTCCGAGCGAATAGTAAGCTTTCAACAGCCCTATATTTGTCCTATTGTGCGTGGAAAAGCCAAAGCATCCGTGGAATTTGGAATAAAGCTTGATATTAGTGTAGACAATGGATTTGTACGATTAGAGCACCAATCTTTTGATGCATACAATGAAAGCGAACTGTTAGAGAAAGAAAATGAACGATATCGGCAGCGTCATGGCTGTTATCCAGAACGGGTGCTTGCCGATAAGATTTACAGGAATCGCAACAATATCAACTTTTGCAAAAAATATGGCATAAGGTTTTCAGAACCAGCACTTGGTAGACCTAAGAAGGATGTAGTTGTGGATAAGAAACAAGAATACATAGATATTTGCGAACGAGTTGAAGTTGAAAGAAAATTTAGCCTAGCAAAACGAAAGTTCGGAATGGGACTGATCAGAACTTATTTAGAGGAAACATAAACAAAAAACATGGTAGCCCATATAATTTTGTGTAAATAAATATGGAAAATGTTCCTGAAAAATAAAACATGGGGATAGGGATGGTGTTTACTAGAGAAGAAGTGAAACAAGATCCTTGTCCCCATGTTTTATATCGAGATAGTATCCGCGAAGCCTGCTTGTGGGCGTCAACGATGTGAATTTCAAAACACAAGAAGCACTCGGAGAAGCCTATGAGACAATGCTTTCGGACAGGAGTTCGATTCTCCTCGCCTCCACCA
>Ga0316600_10000109_pt1 | contig 56544 bp, 45 predicted proteins | sample OWC_soil_day5_CT_FD_207652 | JGI IMG/M metagenome (GOLD analysis project Ga0316600, IMG submission 207652) | Wetland soil microbial communities from Old Woman Creek delta, Ohio, United States - OWC_soil_day5_CT | ecosystem: Environmental > Terrestrial > Soil > Wetlands | place: USA: Ohio... | reverse complement strand
CCGACCTTCGTCCGCTGGGCCGGCGCCCGGTCATGGTGGGCGACCAGCGTCTCGGCCTCCCGCACGGACAGGCCGCGCGCAGAGATCCGATACGCGAGCTGCACCTGGGTGGCTGTGTCCACCGCCAGAAGCGCGCGCGCGTGGCCCATGTCGATCTGGCCGCCAAGCAGCATCTCCTGAACCGGCGCCGCCAGGTTCAGCAGCCGCAGCAGGTTGGACGTCGCGCTGCGCGAGCGACCGATCGCCTGAGCCGCCTGCTCGTGGGTGAAGTCGAACTCGCGGATCAGCCGCTGCACGCCCTGCGCTTCTTCCAGCGGGTTAAGGTCTTCGCGCTGGATGTTCTCGATCAGCGCCATCGCCAGCGCGGCCGTGTCTGGCACCGGCTTGACCAGCACCGGGACTTCGTCGAGCCCGGCCATTTGCGCCGCGCGATAGCGACGCTCGCCCGCGATGATTTCGTACTGGCCCGAGTCGACCGGCCGCACCAGGATCGGCTGCATGACCCCCTGGGCCCTGATCGAGTCAGCGAGCTCGGCTAGTGCCTGCGGATCCATGCGCGTGCGTGGCTGGTATTTGCCCGGCCGCAACCGGGTGACTGGCAGCGTGGTGGGTGATGCACTGGGGGACGGCGACGGCTCTCCACCGAGCAGCGCGTCCAGCCCGCGACCGAGTCCCTTGGGCCGCTTGATCATTGCAGTTCTCCTTGAGGCGGCCGCGCGCGATACCAGTAGGCATAGCGATCACGGAAACCGAATTTGTCGTAGACGCGGCGCGCCGCACTGTTGGTGGCATCGACCTGCAAGTACGCCCAGCGCGCACCGGCCGCGCTCGCATGCTGCAGCAGGCGCTCGACGATCGCCGTCGCGTGGCCCTGACAGCGTTGCTCCGGCGTCGTCACCATGTTGAAGATGCCCGCGACGTCTTCATCAACGACGACGCAGCCGCATGCCAGGGGCTCCTGGCCGTCGCGCAGGACGACGAAATGCCCGGGCAGGATGGAATTTGCGAGCCGCTGCCTTTCCGCGGCGGCCTGTGCTGCTGGCGAGCCGCGTAACGCCGCGACGATGTCAGCGAACGCTGCTGCACCGACGTCGGTGACCGAAGCGTCCGACGGAAGTGCACTGTTCTTGCACCGTAGTAGCTCGGTCCACATCACGCGCGACTCGTCGCCGGCGACATAGCCGGCAGCGGCCAATGCCGTGTCGAGGCCGGCGGGCTGCGTGTACGGCGTGATGCGGTAAAGCGCCGGCAGTCCAGCACGATGGTAGAAGGATTCGACATGCGCAAGCTTGACCTCGAGCGGCAGCCGGCCGGGCCCGATGGTGTTGACCGAACGCGCGCGTTTCGCCTTCCCAGGCGAATAGCGCAGCAACCAGCCGTCGTAGATCGTCTGCTGCGGCGGCTGCGACGAACTCAGGCCGGCATCTTCCAGGCGCGCACCGAGTGGATCGCTGGCAAGCGTAAGTTCCGCCGGCAGTCCCGCGGGGTCGAACATCAGAACGTGTCGATGCGCCGGATCATTTCGGCGCCAAATGCGACGTAGGCCTGTGCCCCCTTGGACGCACGGTCGTAAGTCACGCCGGGCATGCCGTAGCTCGGCGCTTCTGCCAGCCGCACATTGCGCGGAATGATCGTCGAGAACACCTTGTCGCCGAACTTCGCGACCAGTTGTTCCGAGACCTGCTGCTGCAGGGTCATGCGGGGATCAAACATCACGCGCAACAGGCCGATGATCGTCAGGTCCGGATTGAGGTTGGCAGCGACGCGCTTGATCGTGTTCACGAGGTCGGCAAGCCCCTCGAGTGCGAAGTACTCGCACTGCATCGGGATGATCACGCCGTGTGCCGCGCACAGGCCATTCAACGTCAGCAGCGACAACGACGGCGGGCAGTCGATCAGGATGAAGTCGTACTGCGCCTCGACCGTCGCCAGCTCGTGCTTCAGGCGCGTCTCGCGTTCCTCGAGCTCGACCAGCTCAACTTCCGCGCCGGCCAGTTCGCGATTGGCGCCCAAGACATCGTAGCCGCCCTGTTCGGCCCGCTTGCGCGCCGTCGCGACATCGGCGAGCCCGAGCAGCACCTGGTAGACCGTCGCCGGCAGCGTGCGCTTGTCGATGCCGCTGCCCATCGTCGCGTTGCCCTGCGGATCGAGATCGACGAGCAGCACACGCATTCCGTGCGCCGCGATACCGGCAGCGAGATTGACCGCGGTGGTCGTCTTGCCGACGCCGCCCTTCTGGTTGGCAATGCAGAAGATGCGCGCCATTCAGCGGGCGCCTTGTGGCGTGGCGACGAGCTTCGCCGGTTCGTAGCCCTGCGTGCGCAGCAGTTCATCGATTGCCTTGCGATCCTGCTCGGCGAGGGCCGGCGTGCGCGATAGGATCCACAGGTACTCGCGCGAGGGCTCGCCCACCACCGCGTAGCGATAGTCGGGCGCGAGCCCGATCACCCAGTAGTTGCCCCAGCCGACCGGCAGCCAGCGCAGGAACGCGGGCAGGAAACTCACTTCGAGCTTGTCGGTTACATCACCGACCCGGCGCGCGACGCCCTCAACTTCCGAGACCCCCGTAGCCGTGGAGCAGCGGTTGATGACCGTCAGCGTGCCGTCATCGCGCAGCGTGTACTCGGCCGTCGTGTTGCCCGCGCACATGCGCTGGAAGCGGTTCGGATAGTTCGCGATCTCGTACCAGCGTCCCGCGTACCGCGCCGCGTCGACGCTGCCGACTGTAGTCAACGGCGCCGCCTCACGCGCGAACGCCGTCGCGGCCGTGCCGACTGCGAGGGCTATGAGCGCATGCCGCAGTTTCATTGCGCGAGCTTGATGCCGAACGCCACCAGCACAAGCCCTGCGAGCCGCTCGAGCCCGCGAGCCAACGGACGATGGGCCTTCACCTGCGCCGTCACTGCATGCGCGAATCCGACCAGGGTCAGGCAATAGGCGAGCGTCAGCAGTGCGATCGTCAACGCCATCGCGCCGAAAGTGAATACGCCCTGCTGCGTCTGCGGATCGATGAACAGCGGAAAAAAGGCCATGTAGAAGACGATCGCTTTCGGATTCAGCAGCGTGATCAGCAGCGCCTGCCGGAAGTAATGCCCGGCCTGGATGCGCACCGGCTGCGTCGCGGCGCCGCGACGGAAGATCAGGCGCAGGCCAACGTAAACGAGATAGGCCGCGCCGGCGTACTGCAGCGCCTTGAACAGCAGCGGGTGCGCGTGCAGCACGGCCGACACACCGAGCACCGCGAGCCACAGCAACACCTGGTCACCGACGATCAGGCCGAGCGTCGCCGCCGCACCCGCGCGGAAGCCACCCTTTCCGGTCGAGGTCAGTAGTGCGAACGTCCCTGGCCCGGGCAGCGCCAGGAAGACCAGCACCGCCACGACGAAGGCCCAGTAATCAGTGATGCCGAGCATCAGTTCGATTTGATCAACAGCAAATGGCGCTCGGCATCGAGGCGCGGGACGTGGAGTTTAACGGTGCGGGTGAGGTGCACGCCGAGGCGTGCCTCTTCGAGTTGCGCAATTTCCGCGCGCGGCACGGCGCCCTTCATTGCACACCACGTCCCGCGCAGCGCAAGCAGGCGCCGCGTCAATCGAATGAAGTCGGCGAGCGACGAGAACGCACGGGCGACGATGACGTCGAAAGCTGGAGCGTCGTAGTCCTCCACGCGCGCGTGCACAGCATCGACGTTCGCGAGGCCAAGCTCGAGCTTCGCCTGCATCAGGAATGCGACCTTCTTGCCGACCTTGTCGAGCAACGTGAAGTGATGCCGAGGCATGGCTGTCGCGAGCGGAATCCCAGGCAAGCCGCCGCCGGCTCCGACATCGAGCACGCGCAACGTCCGCCCGCCGGCAAGTTCATCGAGTATCGGTGCCACCGCCAGCGAATCGAGCAGATGGTGACTGACAATCTGCTCCGGTCGTTCGATCGCCGTCAGGTTATGGACGCGGTTCCACCGCTGCAGCAAACCGGCGAAGCGAAGAAGGCGGTCGCACTGCGTCGCGTCGAGCGACACGCCGAGTTCGCCTGCGAGCCCTGCGAGTTCGGCGGCCGCGGCGCTGCCGTCAGGCAGCAACGCGGCCTCGGTCTCCACCACTTCGGTTCATGCGCTTGATGTGCACCAGCAGCAGTGAGATGGCCGCCGGGGTCACCCCCGAGATGCGCGCGGCCTGGCCAATCGTCTCCGGCCGCTGCGCCTGCAGCTTCTGCCGCACTTCGATCGATAGTCCGCGCACGGCGACGTAGTCGAGTTCATCCGGAATCCGCGTCGACTCGTGGGATTCATGCCGAGCCACCTCGTCCTCCTGGCGTGCGATGTAGCCGGCGTACTTGATCTGGATCTCAACCTGCTCGGCCACAGCCCGATCGAGGCCTGCCGCGGACGGTCGGCCAAGCGACTCGGCGCCGCGCAGCGTCAGCAGGCTTTCGTAGCTGACCTCAGGTCGCTTGAGAAGATCGGCAAGTGTGTACTCACGTTCTATCGGCCTTCCCAGAACTCGCTCAGCTTCTCCCTCAGCAAGTATGCGAGTGTTCACCCACGTCGAACGGAGCCGCTCCGTCTCGCGCTCTACGGCTTCACGCTTGCGGTTGAACGCCTCCCAGCGGCGATCGTCGACGCACCCCAGTTGGCGCCCAATTTCCGTCAGGCGTAGATCCGCGTTGTCCTCGCGCAGGCTCAGTCGGTATTCGGCGCGGCTGGTAAACATGCGATAGGGCTCGGCGACACCGCGCGTAATCAGGTCGTCCACCAGCACCCCCAGGTAGGCCTGATCCCGCCGTGGACACCAGGGTTCGGCACCACGCACGGCAAGCGCCGCGTTCGCTCCGGCAAGCAGCCCTTGCGCTGCGGCCTCTTCGTAGCCGGTTGTGCCGTTGATCTGGCCGGCGAAATACAAACCGCGAATCGCCTTGGTCTCCAGCGACTGCTTCAGTCCGCGGGGGTCGAAGTAGTCGTACTCAATCGCATAGCCGGGTCGAAGGATGTGCGCCGACTCCAATCCGACCATCGAGCGGACGATCTCGACCTGAACGTCAAACGGCAGGCTGGTAGAAATCCCGTTCGGATAGATCTCGTGGGTGTCCAGCCCTTCAGGTTCCAGGAAGATCTGGTGCGACGGTTTGTCGGCGAACCGGTGGATCTTGTCCTCAATCGACGGGCAATACCGCGGCCCCACCCCCTCAATCACCCCCGAATACATCGGGCTGCGGTCCAGGTTGGCGCGTATGACCTCATGCGTACGGACGTTCGTGTGGGTGACCCAGCAGGGCAACTGGCGCGGATGCTGCGCAGGCGATCCGAGGAAGGAGAACACCGGCACCGGATCGGCGTCCCCGCGCTGCTCCTCCAGTCGTGAAAAGTCGATGGTCCGCCCATCAATACGGGGCGGTGTGCCGGTCTTCAGCCGGCCCTGCGGAAGCTTCAACTCCTTCAGTCGGGCGGCCAGCGAGAGCGACGGCGGATCACCGGCACGGCCCGCCAAGAAATTCTGCAGTCCGATATGCACCAGGCCATTAAGGAAGGTGCCGGTCGTCAGCACGACAGTTGGCGCGTGGAAGCGGATGCCGGCCTGGGTGACCGCACCGCATACCCGCTCGCCTTCGACAATCAGGTCATCCACCGCCTGCTGAAACAGCCAGAGGTTGGGCTGGTTTTCCAGGCGCGAGCGGATAGCCGTTCGGTACAGGACCCGATCGGCCTGAGCACGGGTCGCCCGCACAGCCGGCCCCTTGGAGCGGTTGAGGATGCGGAACTGGATCCCTGCCTCGTCGGTCGCCGCGGCCATCGCTCCGCCGAGCGCGTCGATCTCCTTGACCAGATGTCCCTTGCCGATCCCGCCAACGGACGGGTTGCATGACATCTGTCCGAGCGTCTCGATGCTGTGGGTAAGCAGGATCGTGCGCGCGCCCATGCGAGCTGCGGACAGCGCGGCCTCGGTCCCGGCATGCCCGCCGCCGACCACGATCACTTCAAAATTGCCCGGAAAGTCCATACGTCGCACCGCAAAACAAGCGCGAAAGTATAGAGGGCGCCGTGCCCGTTAGCGTTCTTTTGCGGAGGAACAGTTGCGGGGCCGAGGTTCCACGTGGAACCCCGCCCCAAGGTTTCACGTGAAACTACGGACCGAAACGAGGCGCGAGGGCGTCGCCACGGACGCGCAGCGTCATCGTCTGGATGCGCGAGCCGCCCAGTTCCACACGGACAGTGCCCGCGACCGCGTGGTCCGGGTCGATCGTGAAGTCACCGCGGGCCGCCAGCGCGCCAGCGCGGCCGCCAGTCTCCTCGAAGCGGATTCCGGCCGACGAGGCGCCAAGCAGCCCATCGAACTCGGTGAAGCGCGTAGTTCCGGCCGCGGTCGCGCCCTGGGTCGCGGCCAGCCCGAGGTTGATGCCATTCAGCGCGGCCCAGCGAACCTGGAACGGCCCCGCCAATACCGCCTGCTTGACGGCCTCATCGAGCGTCTGGCCTCGGCCGATGATCGTCAGGTCCAGCGAGGCCGTGCCCTGCATCGGCGACAGCACGGGGTCCTGCCCGGCTGGCGCCCTGCGCAGGTGCGCGACGATCGCTTCGATATCGAGATTTTGCGCGCCGGTACGTCCGGTGATAACCCACTCGACGTCGGTTGCCGCATACACCATCCCGGTGACAACGCCGTAGAAGCCGGCGAGTGAGTAGCTGGATACCTCGACCAGCTTGCCGTCGATCCGGCCGTTGGCGCGGATTTCGTTCCACGTCACCTTCGGTCCGAACGGTAACGCCCAGCGGTCGGCGTCGAGTCGGAAGTCAATGACCGGGCGCCCATCGCTGGTCTGCGCCGGGCGCAACGCCAGCCGCATCGTTCCTTCGGTGTCGAGTTGGCGCACGATGAGCGGGCCGAAACGCCCGTCCCCGCCGCGCCGGATCGTGGCCTCATAGCGGCCGGAGAGCAGTTCCGTATCCGACAGGCGGATCGATTCAAATCGGATCGTCGAGATCTTGGGCGACAGCGCGTTGGCACCTGACGGAAGTGCCGAGGCGAGCTTGCCCGCCTGCGCCAACGTCACGGTCATCGGCGCAACCGTGGTTTCGCCCCAGACCCACTGTCCCCCGCGCAGCGCGTTCCACAGGTCTTTCCAGTTGATGAGCAGCGACGCCTCGTCCACCTTGATGTCCCCGGTCGTAATGCCCCGGATCACCATGCGTGGCGAAGGCGAAAAGCGGAACTCGGTGTCCGCAACCGCCACCGGCTGGCGAAATACCTCGGTCAGCCGCTCGGCCACCTTGGGGGCACTGACTTCCCGTTGCAGCGGCTGCAGCGTCGTAAACAGCACCGTGATCAGAACCCCGACGGCAGCCACAGCCAGCAGCCGCTTCATCCAGGTACGCAGGGTCTGGCGACGTTGCTCGTCGACGATTTCCTCGGACTCGGCGCGGTCGCGCTCCTCCTGCAGGTCAAGGCGGTCCGGGACATTGACCGTCGTGATCGCAAAATGGGTAGCGGCCTCCCAATCCGGCGAACGCGTCGTCTTATCCACCGGCGCCGGCGGTGGCGCTGGCGGTGGAGGTGAGCGCACACTTACCAAAGAATCCTCGAATTGCGAGGCGGCCCGCCGTTGTGCTGGATTGGCACGAGACGGTGCCGCTGCCACTTCCCGGGCGAGCTGCGCAGCGGCCTGCTCCACGCGGGCGCGGACCAATTCACTGGCGACCGCTTCATCCGAGTCGCCGAAGATCGTCACCGGGTCAAGATCACTCTGCTCCAGGAACTGCGCCACCGCGTCGGGTGACAGGCCACGTGCCGCGGACCCGTTGCCGCGTGACAGGTCGCCCGAGCCCATCGGCTCGACCAACCCGGCATCCTGAAGCTTGCGCAGCGCGCGTTCGATTCGCTCGTCGTTGAGGCTGGGAAGGCGCGTCTTCAGGCCAGCAAGGTTCAAGCGGCCATCGAGCAGAATGAGAATCAGCCGTTCACTCTGCGTGAACTGGTGCGATTTCTCATAGACCTCGCGCACACCGGAATCGGTGCGCTGATAGATCATCGAAACATTCAGCGCCATGAGGAGTCGTGCGGGGTCCGCGTCACGGACACGTCGTCACAGGTCGATCGATTGTATCGACGATGTGTTGGAAAACACACGTCCGTGTTCGGTCGATAAGAGGGACTAACCTCGTTCAGCACCGTCTCGGTCGCGCCACCGGGGCGACAGCCTCGCCCGTCAAGCTGCAGCCGAGGTTCGCGCGGACTGACGGTGCGCCCACCAGGCGCCCAGTTCACCCACGATCCCGCGTCGGAATGCCATCACGCAGACGACGAAGATAAGGCCGATGACGACCGTTACCGCTTCGCCCAGTCCGTTGAACCACTCGATGCCTGTCACCCGACCGAGGAACATTCCGATGTCCCCGACCTTGTTCTCGAGCGCGACAATGATGAAGGCGCCGAGAATCGGCCCGAGCATCGTGCCCATGCCACCCACCAGCACCATCAGGATCACCAGCCCCGAGGTGCTCCAATGGGCATCGCTCAGAGTGGCGAAACCCAGCACCAGGGTCTTGGTCGCGCCCGCCAGGCCTGCCAGAGCCGCCGAGAGCACGAAGGCGAGCAGCTTGAACCGCGCCGTGTCATAGCCGAGCGAAGTCGCCCGCGCTTCGTTTTCCCGGATCGCCTTCAGCACCTGGCCGAACGGCGAATGCACCGTGCGAAAGATCAGCAGGAAAGACAGTATGAAGATCGCGAGCACGACGTAATAGAGCGTGATATCACTAGTGAGGTCCACCAGCCCCAGCAGCGTGCCGCGCGGCACCGACTGCAGTCCGTCTTCGCCGCCGGTGAAGCCGGCCTGCAGAAAGAAAAAGTACAGCATCTGCGCCAGCGCGAGAGTGATCATCGAGAAGTAGATGCCGCTGCGGCGAATCGCCAGTGCTCCCATCACGACGCCGAGCACCGCGCCCGCGACGACACCGAACAGCAGGCCCAGTTCAGTGGGCGCTCCCCAGACTTTGAGCGCGTGCCCTGCGGCGTACGCAGCGACGCCCAGGAAGGCCGCATGTCCGAACGACAGCAGGCCCGTAAATCCGATCAGCAGGTTGAATGCGCACGCGAAAAGCGCGTAGCACATCACTTTCATCACGAAGACCGGGTACGCGCCAAACAGCGGCAGCACCGCGACGATCGCGATCAGCACCGCGTACAGGACAAGTTCACGCGGCAGCTTCACTCTATTTCTCCTTGCCGAACAGGCCGGCCGGGCGGATCAGCAGCACGATCGCCATGATCAGGAACACGACCGTCGACGAGGCCTCCGGATAGAAGACCTTGGTGAACCCCTCGATGACGCCGAGTCCCAACCCGGTCAGGATCGAGCCGAGGATCGACCCCATGCCGCCGATGACGACGACGGCGAACACGACGATGATCAGGTTGCTCCCCATCAGCGGCTGGACTTGCAGGATCGGTGCGGCGAGCACGCCGGCAAATCCGGCCAACGCGACGCCGAAGCCATAGGTCAGAGTCACCATCAGCGGCACGTTTACGCCGAACGCCTCGGTCAACTTGGCGTTCTCGGTGCCGGCGCGCAGCAGAGCGCCGAGCTTGGTGCGCTCGATGACGTACCAGGTTCCGAGGCAGACGACGAGCGACGCCAGCACGACCCATCCCCGGTAGTTGGGCATGATCATGAAGCCGAGGTTGGTCGCGCCCTCGAGCACTTCGGGCACCTGATACGGCAGCCCGGACACCCCGTAGAAGGAGCGGAAGAACCCTTCGATCAGCAGCGTCAGGCCGAATGTCAGCAGCAGGCCGTAGAGGTGGTCGAGCTTGTACAGATGCCGCAGCAGCAGGCGCTCGATGATGACCCCGAACAGACCCACGACCAGCGGCGCAACGATCAGCATCACCCAGTAGTTGATGCCGAAGTACGTGAGGCCCATCCACGCGAAGATCGCGCCCATCATGTAAAGGGCGCCATGCGCGAAGTTGATGACGTTGAGCAGTCCGAAGATCACCGCCAGCCCGAGCGACAGCATCGCGTAGAACGAGCCGTTGACCAATCCCAGCAGCAACTGGGACAGCAGTGCGGACAGCGGTATTCCGAACAGTTCAGTCATCGCAAGCGCTAGGTTGTCACCGGGCGCCGCGGCGCCCGGTGCACGTCAACGTCTTACTTCTTGATCAGCGAGCACTTTGACTGCGCCAGCGACTGGTAAGCCTGATCGCCGGGGATCGTCTGAACCACATTGAAGTAGTCCCACGGCTCCTTCGACTGCTCAGGCGCCTTCACCTGCATCAGGTACATGTCGTGCACCATGCGGCCATCGGCACGGATCACGCCACCCTTGGCGAACATGTCGTTGATCTTCTGCTTCTTGAGCTGCGCCATAACCGCGTCGGCGTCATCCGTGCCGGCGGCCTTGACCGCCATCAGGTACTGCGACGCCGCGGAGTAGTCCCCCGCCTGCAGGAACGACGGCATGCGCTTCATTTTCTCGAAGAAGCGACGGCCCCAGGCGCGCGTTTCCGGCGTCTGGTTCCAGTACCACGCATCCGTCAGGTACATGCCCTGTGTCGTCTTCAGTCCCAGGCTGTGGATGTCGTTGATGAACATCAGCAGGCCCGCCAGCTTCATCGTCTTGGTCACGCCAAACTCGTTGGCAGCCTTGATCGAGTTGATCGTGTCGCCGCCGGCGTTGGCCAGACCCAGGATCTGCGCCTTGCTGTTCTGCGCCTGCAGCAGGAAGGACGAGAAGTCCGACGCATTTAGCGGTGCGCGTACCGCGCCAACCACCGTACCGCCGGCCGCCTTGACGACATCGCCGGTGTCTTTCTCCAGCGAGTGGCCGAAGGCGTAGTCGGCCGTCAGGAAGAACCAGCTCTTGCCGCCGCTCTTGACGACCGCCCCACCGGTACCGTTGGCCAGAGCGATCGTGTCGTAGGCGTAGTGCACGATGTAGGGCGAGCAGTTCTCGTTGGTCAGGCGCGAGGAGGCCGCGCCGACGACGATGATCGGCCGCTTCTTCTCGGTAGCTACCGTCGCCGCGGCCAGCTGTGCCGCCGAATTGGTGCCGCCAATGATCACGTCCGCGCCGGCCTGATCGATCCATTCGCGCACCTTCGACGAAGAGATGTCAGCCTTGTTCTGGTGGTCGGCGAACACGACCTCGATCTTCTTGCCCGGGAACTCCTTCGCCATGTCGGCGATCGCGAAGCGGATCGCCTCGACGCCGCCGGCGCCATCGATGTCGGAATACACCGAGGACATGTCGGTAATGAACCCGATCACGATCTTGTCGCCCGACAGCTTCTGAGCCTGCGCGCTGGAGAATCCCAGCGCCAGTCCACATGCCGCGACTGCCGCGGCGATACGTTTCAAATTCATTGACGTTTTCTCCTCGATAGGGTGGTCACTGCTAGACACCGAGCAACTGATGCAGTGTCTCTTCCTTGGCCTTCAATTCCTTGGCCGCAAAGGTTTCGACGATGCGCCCATGCTCCATGACATAAAACCGGTCCGCCAGCGGCGCCGCAAAGCGGAAATTCTGTTCGACCATGACGATCGTGTAGCCGCGCGCCTTGAGCGCCCGGATCATCTCGCCCAGCTTCTTGACGATCACGGGCGCAAGCCCTTCGGAGATTTCGTCAAGCAGCAGCAGGTGGGCACCGGTGCGCAGGATACGGGCCACGGCCAGCATCTGCTGTTCCCCACCCGACAAGCGCGACCCCTGGCTCTTGGCGCGCTCCTTCAGGTTCGGAAACATGCCGTAGATCTCGTCCACGCTCATGCCGCCGCTGGCGTCCACGCGCGGCGGCAGCATCAGGTTTTCCTCGCACGACAGGCTGGCGAAGATGCCGCGCTCCTCCGGGCAATAGCCGATGCCGAGATGCGCCACCTTGTGCGTGGCCATGCCGATCGTTTCCGTGCCGTTGACCTGGATCGATCCCTTGCGCGTGCCCGTGAGGCCCATGATCGCGCGCAGAGTCGTCGTGCGCCCGGCGCCGTTGCGCCCAAGCAGCGTCACCACTTCGCCTCGCCCCACGTGCAGGTCCACCCCGTGCAGGATGTGCGACTCGCCGTACCAGGCGTGCAACTCGCGGATGTCGACGGCGTTGGCCATGCTAGTGCCCGATGCCGGCGAGTTCCGCCTCGGTCGTGCCCATATAGGCTTCCATGACCGCCGCGTTACTGGACACGGTCGCGTACGGCCCTTCTGCCAACACCGACCCACGTGCGAGCACCGTAATCATGTCGGCGATACTCGAGACGACGTTCATGTTGTGCTCGACCATCAGGACGGTCCGGCCGGCGGCAACCTTCTTGATCAACTCCGTGACGCGTGCAACGTCCTCGTGCCCCATGCCCTGGGTCGGCTCGTCGAGCAGCATCAGCTCCGGCTCCGTGGCAAGCGTCGTCGCGATCTCAAGTGCGCGCTTGCGGCCGTAGGGCAGCAATACCGTCTCGACGTCGGCGAACGAGCGCAAATCGACCTGGTCGAGCAGTTCGAGCGCCCGTCCGTTCAGCGAATCAAGGATGTGCTCGCCGCGCCAGAACTGGAACGACAGCCCGGTCGATCGCTGCAGCGCGATGCGGACGTTCTCCAGCACCGTGAGGTGCGGGAATACCGAGGAAATCTGGTAGGAGCGCACGATGCCGCGCCGGGCGATGTGTTCCGGCGTGTCCCGCGTGATGTCGATGCCGTTGAATAGGATCTCCCCGCGTGTCGGGGTCAGGAACTTCGTCAGCAGATTGAAGCAGGTGGTCTTGCCCGCGCCATTTGGCCCGATCAGCGCGTGAATGGCGCCGCGCCGCACCTTCAGGTTGACGTCACTGACCGCGACAAAGCCCTTGAACTCCTTCGTCAGGCCACGCGTTTCGAGAATGATTTCGGCTGGGGGATTCATGCGGAGGCGGCGAGCATAGCAACGTAATCCGCATGTGTGGCAACGCGCGGATTGGTGGCGTGGCAGTGGTCCTTCAGCGCCGCCGCGGCAATGTCGTCGTACAGATCGGGCGTGACTCCCATTTCGCCCAGTCCGGACGGCAGCTCGAGCCGGCGGTTCAGGGACCGGATAGCGAGCGCGAGTTCATCACCGCTGCTGACACCGAACACGCTGGCGATCGCATGCACACGCTCGGGCACCGTCTTTTCGTTGAACTTCACGACTTCGGGCAGCAGCACCGCATTGAGCGTGCCATGGTGCGGACCGATCCTTTCGGCCCCGAGCTTGAGAGCGCCAAGCGCGTGCGACAGCGAGTGCACCGCACCCAGCCCTTTCTGAAAAGCCATCGCACCCTGCATCGACGCACTCATCATGTTCCAGCGCGCCGCCGGGTCGCGCGGCTCGCGCGTCGCCTTCTCGATGTGCTTGAGACCGCGGGCCAGGCCGTCGAACGCGATCGCATCGGCCGGCGGGTTCACGGCCTTCGACAGGAAGGTCTCGACGCAGTGCGCGATCGCGTCCATGCCGGTCGCCGCGGTCAACCGGGTCGGCAGGCCGTAGGTCAGCTCGGGATCGCAGATCGCGGTTTTCGGCACCAGGTGCCAGGAATGAAAGCCGAGCTTGCGACCATCGTCGAGGATGATGATTGCGCCGCGCGCCACCTCGCTGCCCGTCCCGGCCGTCGTCGGAATCGCGATCAAGGGCGCAACGTTCGCGACGATTTTCGGGCTGCCGCCGAGAATCGTCGCGTAGTCGGCGAGCGTGCCGGCGTGCGTCGCCATGATGGCCACGCCCTTCGCAAGATCGATGGCACTGCCCCCGCCCAGGGCGATCAGGCCGTCCGCTTCGTGTTCGCGATAAACCCGCACGGCGTCCATCACGGCAGTCTCGGTCGGGTTGGATGGTGTGCCGTCGTACACCGCAACCGGCAGGTCTCCCAGCGCATCGCGGAGGCGATCGAGCAGGCCGGCGGCGGCGACGCCGCGGTCGGTGCAGATCAGCGGCCGGGAGATGCTGCTGCGCTCGCACTCCCCATGCGTGAGCCGCAGTGCGCCGAAGTCGAACTGAACCTGCGTGATGTAGTAGATGAGGCCCATGCCAGGCTCCTTGAACGTCTCAGTCGGAGAGTGGGCGGACCGGCAGTATGTCGGCTCGCCCCGGGTGACGCAATTGCGGGAGACGACAAGCAGACGGGCCGCCGCAGCGGCCAGTCACGGGGCACTGCGCGCCCTTGCCCTAGGCGGCGAGTCGCCGTTCGAAGGAAGCGCGCGCCTGTTCGAGTTCAGCCGGCAAATGAGGATGCAGCTTGCTGAACAGTTCCGCATGCGATGCCAGCTCCTTGCGCAAATCGCTGGCGTCGACCGCGGTGATCTGCTCGTAGCGGTCGCGCGAGAACTCCAGGCCGTTCCACTTGAGGTCTTCGTATCTCGGAGTGACGCCAAACACGTGCTCGGCGCCCCCCGCGCGCCCCTCGACGCGGTCGACGATCCACTGCAGCACGCGCATGTTCTCGCCAAAGCCCGGCCACACGAATTTGCCATTGGCATCGGTGCGGAACCAGTTGACCGTGAAGATTCTCGGCAGCGTCGCCCCGCCGTTCTGTAGTGCGTGACCGAGCGTGATCCAGTGGCCAAAGTGATCGCCCATGTTGTAGCCGCAGAAGGGCAGCATCGCGAACGGATCGCGGCGAAGCACGCCCTGGGCGCCCTGCTGCGCGGCCGTGGTCTCTGAGCCCATGGTCGCAGCCATGTACACGCCTTCCACCCAGGTGCGCGCCTCGGTCACCAGCGGCACCGTGGTCGAGCGCCGTCCGCCGAACAGGAACGCGTCGATTGCGACGCCGTTCGGGTCCTCCCAGTCCTTGTCGATCGACGGGCACTGCTGCGCGGCGACCGTAAAGCGTGCGTTCGGGTGCGCCGCCTTGCGTCCGGCCTTGCCGTCCTCGGGCGTCCAGTCCTTGCCTTGCCAATCGATCAGGTGCGCCGGCGCCGGACCCATGCCCTCCCACCAGACATCGCCATCGTCGGTCAGCGCGACGTTGGTAAAGATGACGTTCTCGTGCAGCATCGCCATCGCGTTGTGGTTGGTCTTTTCCGACGTGCCCGGCGCAACGCCGAAGCAACCCGATTCCGGATTGATCGCGTACAGGCGGCCGTCCTTGCCCGGCTTGATCCAGGCAATGTCCTCGCCCACCGTGGTGACTTTCCAGCCGGCGAACGCCGGCGGTGGAATCAGCATCGCGAAATTGGTCTTTCCACAGGCTGACGGGAACGCCGCAGCGATGTGATATTTCTTGCCCTCCGGCGAGGTGACCGCAACGATCAGCATGTGTTCGGCGAGCCAGCCCTCATCGCGCCCCATCGTCGAGGCAATGCGCAGTGCCAGGCACTTCTTGCCGAGCAGCGCGTTGCCGCCGTAGCCCGAGCCGTACGACCAGATCTCGCGCGTTTCCGGGAAATGCACGATGTACTTGGTGTCGCTGCACGGCCACGCCACATCCTTTTCGCCCGGCGCCAGCGGCTTGCCGACCGAGTGCACGCAGGGGACGAACGCGCCATCGGTGCCGAGCAGATCCGCGACCGCCCGCCCCATGCGCGTCATGATGCGCATGTTGACCACGACATACGGGCTGTCCGTAAGCTCCACACCGATCTGGCTGATGTGCGAACCGAGCGGACCCATCGAAAACGGAATCACGTACAGCGTGCGGCCGCGCATGCAGCCTTCGAACAGGCCGCGCAGCGTCGCACGCATCTCGCCGGGCGCCATCCAGTTGTTGGTCGGACCGGCGTCGTCCTTCGATTCGCTGCAGATGAAAGTGCGGTCCTCGACGCGCGCGACGTCGCTGGGGTCCGAGAGGGCGAGGTAGCTGTTCGGCCGCTTCGCCGGATTCAGCATCTTCAGCGTCCCACCAGCGACCATTTCGGCGAAGAGCCGGTCCGACTCCTCCTGGGAGCCGTCGCACCAGACCACACGGTCAGGTTTCGTCAGCCGAGCGATCTCGGCCACCCATGCAATCAACTTCCGGTTTCGTACATAGGCAGGGGTGTTGACCGCCTGGCCCGCAAGTACTGCGCTCATGAATGCGCCTCCTGTTTCGCCGCGCGTCGCCACTGGGCGCGCCGTTCGTTGTTCTGGCCGCGTCGCGGATCGTGACCGCGAGTGACCGGCGTATCGGCGGATAGCCGCTTGTGCTGCCGGCAACGGGAAAGTCTTTGATTTTAACTACAGTGCGCGGGCAAGACTCGCGCCGGCCCGGGTGCCGTTTCGCTGCGTCGCACACTCCGCATCGTGGTGTAGCCAGCCACCAAGGGACCGGTAGCCAAAAAAAAGGCCCGCTCTGCGGGCCCGCAAAAGGAATCGGACGGCCCTCAGCCGCCGAGGACGTTGATCTCGACCGCCTGCGGGCCTTTTTGTCCCTGCTGAACCTGGTACTCAACCTTCTGGTTCTCCTTCAGCGTGCGGAAGCCCTTTGACTTGATACCGCTGTAATGGGCGAAAAGATCGGCCCCGCCATCATCGGGTTTGATGAAGCCGAAACCCTTGGTCTCGTTGAACCATTTCACAGTGCCGGTCGGCATTGAAGTCACTCCATTGAACACGGGATGCGCCCGCGACGCGCAAGCGATGGTGCTGTTGGGATTGCCGGGAGGGGGTGTTATGCGACAGGGATGGCCTGGAGGCCGCTGGCACTGAGCTTTGAATTCACGCTTCGAATCCACATTCCGAATCCACAGCTGAGAATCGACTGCGTTTTCACGCTACACCGGCGATTCTGAAAAATCCAGACGCCAAAACCCGCGATCACCGCGAGGCAGATGCCGGGTTGAGTCCGCGGCTTAAGGGGACCAAGGTCGTGCGAGATCGGAAGGCAGCAGTGAATACACCGCGGCGTCGTAGCGCACGTCGTTCGCGAGCAATCCATGGCGCAGGACGCCTTCAAAGCGCGCACCCGCCCGCTCGGCAGCGCGGCGGCTCGAACGGTTCTCGAGGCGGATGCGCATCGACACGCGGATCAGCCCGAGTTCGTTTACACCGAACGCGGCCATCGCGCGTATCGCGGTGGCAGCGACCCCTTGCCCGCGTGCGGACCGGCGCACCCAGTAACCGACCTCCCCCTCGCGCTTCCCGTAGAGCAGGAGGTCGTGCAGCGCCACGCCGCCCAGCACTCGCGCGGAATACGCATCGACGATGAGCATCGGAAACGCAGAGCGGTCGCGCCACATCCGGTCTGCCTGCTCGAACCAGCGCTCGACGTCAGGCAAGCCGTAGCCCGCGTGGTACCACGGCATCCAGCGCGCCAGCGCCGCCGCCGACTCGCGTGCGGCGTCAAGGAAATCAGCGGCCGACGGCGCCGTCGATTGCGTCAGCGGGCGCAGCTCAATCGCCATCGCGTGCTCCCGTGATGACACGGCGCCAGAGCGCGAAGGCGGCGCCCGCGGTGAGGACCACCGCCGCCATGCGGATCGCGTGAAACGCCGTGACGATGGGGACGCCTAACTGCAGGGCCTTGGCCGTGAGTGCCATTTCGCCGATGCCTCCCGGTGTCGTCGCAGTCACCGCGGTGGGCCACGGCAGCTCCGCACCCCACGCCAGCAGCAGGCCGAATCCAAGGCCGCACAACAGGTACACGCCCGTGATCCAGGCCACCGTGGTCAGGAAGCGAGGCGCGGCACGGAAGAACTCGCGCGTGAAATGCGTGCCGAGCGTGATGCCAATCAACAGTTGCCCGGCATTGATGACCGCGGTCGGCAGTGACGAGAAAGTGTGCCCGGTCGCCGTGATCGCGGCCGCGGCAAGCAGCGGTCCGATCATCCAGCTGTTGGGTGATCCCAGGCGCTGCATCGCGGCGGCCGCGCCGAGCGTAACCGCCGTCAGGACAACGAAGCCGAGCGGGTCAAACGCGCGGGCCAGCGGCGTATACGGGTCGGCGCCGTAGACCCCGAGAGCGTCGAAGCTCAACGGCACGATCAGCACCACCAGCATGATGCGCAGGCTGTGCGCCGCGGCGACGCGATCGACCTTGCCAGCATGGCGCTGCGCCTGCATCGCCATCTCGCTGGCGCCGCCGATGGCCATCGCGAAGAACGCCGTCGTTGAGTCGGAGTCGGTCGACCGCAGCAGCAGCCAGGCCCCTAAGGCGCCAAGGACCATCGCGAACAGCACCGCGGCGACCAACCACGGTGCGAGACGCACGACTTCGCGCACGACCGCCGGCGAGAAGTACAGACCAAGAGCGACTCCGATCGCCCACTGCCCCAGCTGCCGAGCGCCCGGCGGCGCCACGAGTCCGCCGTGGGCCATGCTGACCAGCGCGACGGCGACCAACGGCCCGATCAGCCAGGGCAGCGGCGTGTGCAGCGCCACGCAAGCCAGCGCGCCCAGTGTCGCGATGACCAGCGTGGCGAGGATCCGCAGGGCTGCAGCAACAAGGCTCGTGTGTTCTTCGCCCGCGCCGTCCGGGTGCAAGGAGCTCACGCTGCAGCGCGTGCCCGCCACTCACGCACGACGCGAACCAGCCAGGGCACCAGCACCAGCGCGGCGGTGATCGCCAGCAACGTCGCGGAGATCGGATGGGTGAAGAACACCGACGGATCGCCCTGGCTGATTGCCAGCGCACGCCGGAATTGCGATTCGGCCAGGGGGCCGAGGATCAGGCCGATGACCGCGGGCGCAACCGGAAATCCCCAGCGCCGCATCATGAAACCGAGGAGGCCAAAGACATACAGGGTGACGAGGTCAACCACCGACTGGTGCAGGCTGTAGGCGCCGAGCGTGGCAAAGACCAGGATGCCGGCGTACAGCAACGGCCGCGGAATCTTCAGCACCTGCACCCAGAGCCCGATCAGTGGGAGGTTGAGCACCAGCAGCAGCACGTTACCGACGTACAGACTGGCAATCAGCCCCCACACCAGCGCGCCTTGCGTCTGGAACAGCAGCGGGCCCGGCTGGATGCCGTAGTTCTGGAACGCCGCCAGCAGGATCGCCGCGGTCGCCGAGGTCGGAATGCCGAGCGTCAGCAGCGGCACCAGCACGCCGGCCGACGACGCGTTGTTTGCGGCCTCGGGACCCGCGACACCTTCGATTGCGCCATTGCCGAACTCCTCGGGATGCTTCGACAGCTTCTTTTCGAGCGCGTAGGACAGGAAAGTCGGGATCTCGGCACCACCGGCCGGAATCGTGCCGAACGGAAAGCCGATGCCGGTCGCACGCAACCACGCGGGCCACGAGCGTCGCCAGTCCTCGCGGCTCATCATCAGCGAACCGGACATCGGCGTCACTTCCTCACGGATCCGGCTCTGATAGGCGGCGACGTACAGCGCCTCGCCGACGGCAAAAAGGCCCACCGCGAGCACGACGACATCAATGCCGTCGAGCAGCTCCGGCACGCCGAACGCGAAACGCATCTGCCCGGTCTGCTCGTCGATGCCGACGAGGCCGAGCAGGAGCCCGAGGAAAAGCATCGTCAGGCCACGCACGGTGGAGGCCCCGAGCACGGCGGCGACCGTCACGAACGCAAACACCATCAGCGCGAAGTACTCGGTCGGCCCGAACTTCAGCGCGAACTCGACGATGATCGGAGCCAGCAGCGTGAGCAGGAGTGTGGCGAGCGTGCCGGCGACGAACGACCCGATCGCAGCGGTTGCCAGAGCCGGCCCGGCACGGCCGCGCTTGGCCATCTTGTTGCCTTCGAGTGCGGTGGCGATCGACGCCGACTCGCCCGGCGTATTGAGCAGGATCGTCGTAGTCGATCCGCCGTACATCGCCCCGTAATAGATGCCGGCAAACATGATCAACGCGCCGGTCGGATCGAGCTTCACCGTGAGCGGCAGCAGCATCGCGACCGTCAGGGCGGGCCCGACGCCGGGCAGTACGCCAACCGCCGTGCCGAGCGTCACACCGACGAAGCCCCACAGCAGGTTGATCGGGGTGAGCGCGACGCCGAATCCCGTCAGCAGCGCATTGAGCGTCTCGCTCATAGTCCGGCTCCGCCGAGCAACGGCCGCAGCCAGCCCGGAGGCAATCCCACGTTGAGGAACTTCACGAAGAACAGGAACACCAGCAGCGTCAAGGCGAGGCCGATCGCAGCATCGCGCAGCAGGCGCGTACTGCCGAAGCCCCGCGCCACCAGCACGAAGAGCGCCGTGCCGGCAATGACGAATCCCGCTTGCTGGATCAGCAGCATCTGGGCCGCGAGGCCCGCGCTCACCCAGACGAAGGCACGCCGCTCGAAGGCATGCTCGCCGCGCTCCGCCGGATCCTCGGGCACTGGCGAGCGCCAGCCGCCGGAAAAGTACTCGGCGAGCAGCCAGATCCCCAGCAGGATCAGGCTACCGGCAACGACCTTCGGGATGACGTTCGGACCGATGCGCGCATAGCCGCCGGCTTCCGGCAGCTGGTACGCGACATAGGTAGCAAAGCCGCCAAGCATCAGCACGCCGAGCGAGATCACCAGCTCGGCGCGCGTGCGCTGGGCACTCACGATGGCCTACTTGCGCAGGCCGAGCGACTCGAGGATCGCGCCGATGCGCTTGATGTCCTCATCAAGGAACGACTTGAAGGCGTCGCCGCCCAGGTAGACCCCTTCCCAGCCGAACTTCGCGAGCGATTCCTTCCACGGCGCCGATTCCGTCGCCGTCTTCACGGCCGCCACGAGGCCGTCACGCTGCGCCGGCGTCAGGCCGGGTGCACCGAAGACGCCACGCCAGTTGCCCAGCACCACGTCGATGCCCTGCTCCTTCAGCGACGGGATACCGTCCTGCGCCTTGGGTCCGGACACCGCCAGGGCGCGCATGCGGCCGCCCTTGATGTGTTCGGCGAATTCCCCGAGGCCCGCCACGCCGGCGGACACATGGCCGCCGGCGATGTTAGCGACCTGGTCACCGCCGCCCTTCGACGCGATGTAGTTGAGCTTGGCCGGATCGACGCCCGCGGCGCGGGCGATCAGGCCGGCGAGGATATGGTCGCTGCCGCCGGCCGAGCCGCCGTTCCAGGCCACCTTGCCCGGGTCGGCCTTGAGCGCCTTCACCAGGTCGCCCATCGTCTTGTACGGCGAATTGGCCGGCACCACGACCACCAGGTATTCGCTGGTCAGGCGGGCGATCGGCGTCACCATGCTCAGGTCGACCGGCGACTTGTTGAGGATGATGCCGCCGACCATCACCATGCCGCCGATCAGCACGGCGTTGGGATCACCCTTGGCACTGTTGACGAACTGCGCTAGGCCAATCGTTCCCGCGGCCCCGCCCTTGTTGTCGAACTGCACCGACTGCACGACCTTGGCCGACTGCATCGCCGCAGCCAGCGCACGGCCGGTCTGGTCCCAGCCGCCGCCAGGATTGGCCGGGATCATCATCTTCAGGTTGGAGATCGACTGCGCGAAGGCGGCCCATGGCCACTGCGCGGCCGTCGCGGCCGCAACCGCCGTCAATGTGAAATCACGACGCTTCATGTTGTCTCCTTGACTGTGTTCTCTTGCGCGTGGGCTACGCCACGCCAGCATACCGAAGTGCCTGCGTCGCCGTCACGCTGGCGGCCCGGCTGGGGCATGTTCAAGCTAAATGCGGGAGATGCGTTGGGCCGCAATGCGGATGGATGCGCGAAGGGCGGCGCTGCGAATGGTAGTTCCCCTTCGCAAGCCGCCCGACAAAGCAGACGCCGCATTTCGGCCCAACCCTGCGGGAAGGCGACAGGCGGCGCATTGCGGCACTGCCGCTTCGCTGATTGGCATCAGCTAACGGCGCTCGCAGCGCCTGGCACTGCACCCGCCAGTCGCCTTCGCACTCCCGGCTTTCGCGTGAACAGGCCCTAGTCAGCGCGCAGCGCGTCGACGATCTTCATCCGGCTGGCCCGGATCGCCGGCAAAAACCCTCCCACAAAACCCATCAGCAGCGCAAAAGCCAGTGCCTGCAGCACGATCCTCGGCGTCAGCGTGAAGGAAAACGCGAGTTCCGAAAACGACTGGAAGTTGGTCGTCGATACGGTGATCGCGGTCAGGAAGCTCGCCGCGATGAGCCCTGCGATACCCCCGAGCAGGGCCAGCAGCAGCGACTCGGCGAGGAACGCGGCGAGCACCGAGGCGCGCTGGAATCCGAGTGCACGCAGGGTGCCGATCTCGCTGGTCCGCGTTGCCACGGCCGCATACATCGTGATCGTCGCCCCGATCATTGCGCCCAGCGAGAAGATGATCGAAAGCGCCATGCCGAGCAGCGTGATGAAGTTCGACAGGCTGGCCGACTGGTCTTCATAGAAGCGGTGTTCGCGCTTGATGTCGACCTTGAGGCGCGGATCCTCGTCCAGCCGGGCCTTCAGCGTCTCGAACGAATTCGCATCAGCAAGCTTGGCGATGACGGACGAGTAGGCGATGCGGCGGAACGCCTGCATCATCTGCTCGACGTCGCCCCAGATCTCGGAGTCGAATGCCGTCTTGCCGGCGTCGAACATGCCGACGACAGTCCACTGCCGGCCGGCGAACGACAACTGCTGTCCGATTTCGACGCCGGCGAACTGGCGCGCGACGGAACGCCCGACGACGATTTCCGAGGTCCCGGACCGGAAAGTGCGCCCGTCGACGATGCGCACCTGTGGCCGCAGTGCCTGGCCGATCTCCGGCATGCCCCGTACGACGACGTTGCTGCGTTTGCTCGGGTCGTCGAGCTTGGGCAGCGAGTTGAGCACGACGACCTCCTTGGAGACGAAGGCCTGACCGTCCGCGGTGCGCGCCACTTCGGGCGACGTTTCGATCAGCGACGCCTGGTCCCGGAACACGCCGCTCTGCACTTCAGTCTGGCTGCCCTGGCGGATCACGACGACGTTGTCGGCCAAGCCGGTCGACACCAGCGTCGATTTGAGCCCGGCGTCGAGCATCAGCACGGCAGCAAAGACGAACACCACCAGCGCCATGCCGCCCGCCGTCAGCGCGGTCGTCAGCTTGCGCACCCAGAGGTTGCGTGCAACGTAACTGAACGGAACCTTCATCTGCTCATTTGCGCTGTACGCGCCGCTGACGCGGCGCACGTGCACCGCAAATGACTGAAGTGAGTGGGCCTCCCGTCGGAGCGGCCGGGCGTACGGCCCATTCACAACTGCACGGGTGCATCAACCTGTGCATGCCAGCTCCACCAAAACTCGCGACTGCACGCGGCATTCGCCCCCTCCACCGTCCCGAGGCGCGGCTGTCCCCCTTCGAAAGCACGCCTGCCTTTACCGCCCGTAGCCGTTGATGTCGGGCCGTACGCCCGGCCGCTCCGAAGGACGGCCCGCAAATCAAATCGCGCGAGGTGCACGTGCGACTGCCAAGCAGTCGCGTACACCGAGCGCGCCTAGGCCACATGCCGCAGTCCATCGACGATCTTCACGCGGGCGGCGCGGATGGCGGGAACGATGCCGGCAACAAGGCCCACGACCGCGGCGCAGGCCGCCTGCAGGTAGAACGTCTCCGCTACCAACGGCATCTTCGCGAATACGCTGACGGTGGCTGCGTGGAACAGCTTGATCACAGGCGAAGTCAGCAGCATGCCGATACCGGCACCGATCAGCGCCAGCAGCAGGGCCTCGGCCATGATCATTGCCGCCACCACGCCCGGCTTGAAGCCGAGCGCCTTCATCGTCGCGTACTCCGGCAGCCGTTCGCGCGCCGTCATCGCCATCGTGTTGGCCGCGACGGCCATGATGATCAGGATCACGACGTAGCTCACCCCCTGGATCGCGACGACGATCGTCTCGACCATCGCAACGAAGCCGAGGGTGAACGCCTTCTCGGTCTCGGTCAGCGTCTCGGCCAAGGAGTTCTTGAACTCGGCATCGATCTCGCGCGCAATCGTTGCTGCGGCCTGCCCGTCACTGATGCCGACGACAAACACCCCGGCCTGGTCGGCACGCCGCGGGAATACCTTCTTGATGTTCTCGTTCAGGTAGTCGAAATGGAAGTACATCTGGCGCGTGATCGTCGTCTCGTCCTTGGCGTCGTAGATCGCGCGTACGTTGAACTCCCAGTTGCCCGGGTAGATCGCGCTCTTCAGCGGAATCGTGTCGCCGACCTTGAAGCCATAAAGGTCCGCGAGCTGGCGTCCGACGGCCGCACCGCGTCGGTCGCGCAGGAACGCCTGGTACTCCTCCGGCTCGAAGATGAACTCGGGGTACATCGGGAAGAACGTCGGCGCATCAACCGCGAACTGGGCGAAGAAATTCTTCGGCTCCTTGTAGATGCCGCCGAACCAGTTCGAGACGCTCACGCCAGTCACGCCCGGCACGGCGCGGATCTTCTCGCGGTAGTACATCGGCATCGTGAACGTCAGCGAGATCGAGTTGCGTGCGATCAGACGCGTAGCCGACGCGGCGTCCGCGGCGGCGTACCAGGCGCGCACCACGGTCTGCAGCAGGCCAAAGGCGAGAATCGCGATCACCAGTCCGAGGATGGTCAGCGCCGCGCGCAGCCTGGCGCGGAACACGTTGCGGAACACGAATCGCAGGAAGAACACGGCGGCCTCAATGCGTGAAGGGCGCCGTGTCGGTCAGCTGGCCCTTGTCGAGGTAGATCAGGTGATGCGCGGCGCCGGCGGCGCGCGGGTCGTGCGTCACCATGACGATCGTCTTGCCGAGTTCGGAATTGAGCCGTTCAAGCAGACCGAGGATGTCCGCCGCCGATTGCCGGTCGAGGTCGCCGGTGGGCTCGTCGGCAATCACCAGCACCGGATCGGTAACCAGTGCCCGCGCAATCGCGACGCGCTGCTGCTGTCCGCCCGACAGTTCGTTCGGGTAGTGCTTCACGCGGTCGGAAAGGCCCACCATCGACAGCAGCAGTTCCACGCGCTCGCGCCGCTCGGCGCGTGACAGCGACGTCAGTTGCAGCGGCAGCTCGACGTTCTCGAACGCCGTCAGCACCGGCATCAGGTTGTAGAACTGGAAGATGAACCCGACGGTACGCGCGCGCCAGTCGGCAAGCTCGGTGTCGGAAAGCTGCGTGATGTCCTCGCCGGCGACCGCCAGGCGCCCGCTGTCCGGCTTGTCGATGCCCGCCACCAGGTTCAGCAGCGTGCTCTTGCCGGAGCCCGAAGGTCCCATCATCGCGACGAAGTCGCCGTCGCGGATCACGAGGTTGATGTCAGTGAGTACGGGCACGACTTGCTCGCCGCGGACATAGGACTTGGTCAGGTGTTCGATCTCGACCAGCGCGCGCCGGTCGACTGCCGCGTCGGCCTGCGGCATCGCTATTTCTTGACCGCTTCAACGCGCGCGCCGGCTGCGAGGCGCTCCGGCGGAGCGGCCACGACGCGCGTTCCCGGCGCCACACCGTCGACCCGCACCAGGTCACCGACCTTGTCTCCGGTCTTCACCGGCACCGGCTTGACGATGCTGGCCGCATCGACGACGAAGACCACATCGGCGCCGTCGCGCTTGACGATGGCATCCGGGCGCAGCGCCGGCACCGGCTTGCGTTCCTCGGGCTGCAGCGAACGCGACAGGAAAGCGACCTTGGTGCTCATGTCCGGCAGCACTCGCGCGTCGCGTTCGACGAACCTGACTTTAACCAGCAGCGTCGCCTTGCTGCGGTCGACCGTCGGCACGATGCGGCTCACTTCGCCCAGCAGGCGCAGGTCCGGGAAGGCATCGAGCTGGATCTCGGCCGGCTGCGCGACCTTGATCTTCGCGATCGAGGACTCCGATACGTCGGCCTCCACCTCGAGTGTCTCCATGTCGGCCATTGTGACCACCGCGCCGGTGGTCCCGGAGGCCGATGAAAACGGCGTGACGATATCCCCGACGTTGGCGCTCTTGGTCAGCACGATGCCGGTGAAGGGCGCACGGATCAGGGTCTGGTCGAACGCGACGCCGGCGACGCGCAGGTTGGCCTCGGCGACACCGATCTGCGCCTTCAGAGTGTCGATCTGCGCTCGCGACTTGTTGTAGCGAGCTTCGGCCGTGTCGAGCGCCGAACCGGAAATGAAATTCTGCTTGGCGAGGTCCTGTGCGCGATTCAGCGCGGCCTGCGCATCTTGCAGTTCCGCCTGTCCCTGCGCCAGATTGGCGCGCGCCGCCTGCACCTGCGCTGCGGCCTGTTCCCGCTGTGCAGCGACGTCGCGGTTTTCCAGGCGGGCGATGATGTCGCCCTCCTTCACCATCTGCCCTTCCTGTACGCCGAGCCACTCCAGCCGACCGGTACCCTTTGACGAGACCGAGGCGCGGCGCTGGGCAACGACGCGACCCGTGGCATTGAGCACGGCCACGGTGGACGACGGGTACGCGGCGGCGACCGTGGCGAACTCCACGGGCTGCGCGGCCGCGCGGCTGCGAACGACGAACGCCGCGGCAATCACTACTGCGATCACCAGCGCCCAGATCCACCAGCGCTTCCACAGCGGCCGCCGGCGGCGGGTCACGGAGGCGCCTGACCGATCGATGGCGAGCCGGGACAGTGACGGTGGCGCGGGGGATTCGGACATGGCGACAGCTCGCGGGCGGACCGCCATCCTAATGGAAGCAACGTCGCGGACTCGCTGCCGCGCCGGCTATTTGCCGATGCAGAAACGGCTGAAGATCACTCCGAGCAGGTCGTCCGCGCTGAACTCGCCGGTGATCGCGGCCAGCTCGTTTTGCGCCAGTCGCAGTTCTTCCGCGAACAGATCGAGCACTGCATCGCGTCGTTCTGCATGCGCGGACGCGGCCTCGAGATGATCGCGCGCCTGGTGCAGCGCCTGCAGATGCCGCTCACGCGCGAGATAGACGTTCTCGCCACCGGTCGTTCGATCCCAGCCCGCCAGGCGATAGAGCTCGGCACGCAGCAGGTCGAGGCCGCGGCCGGTCAGCGCCGAGAGGCGGATCGTCGCGCCGTCCACCGCAGGGACCTCCCCGGTCAGGTCGATCTTGTTGATCACCGTCAGCAGCGGTACGCCGCGCCCGGTGCGCCTGGACACACGCTCGAGCACTTCGGCATCGGCACTGGGGTCTGCCGCGTCGACCAGGTGCAGCACGACGTCCGCGCGCTCGATCTCGGCCAGCGTGCGGTCGATGCCGATCGTCTCCACCTCGTCGCTCGTCTCGCGCAAGCCGGCGGTGTCGATGATGTCCAGCGGCAGCCCGCCGACCTCGACTTGGCGCACGATGCGGTCGCGCGTCGTGCCGGGCACGGCCGTCACGATCGCGGCCTCTTCACCCGCGAGCGTGTTAAGCAGGCTCGACTTGCCGACATTGGGTGCTCCCACCAGCACGACATGCAACCCTGCACGCAGCACGGCGCCCTGACGGGCCCGCTGCAGCACCTCGTCGAGCGCCGCGCGCACGCGATGCAAGCGCCCGGCCGCGTCCGCCCTTTCGAGAAAGTCGATCTCCTCCTCGGGGAAGTCGAGCGTCGCCTCAACCAGTGCGCGCAGTTCCGTCAGCTGCTCCGTCAGGCCATGGATTGCCCGAGAGAAGTCGCCTGCCAGCGAACGCGCCGCCGAGCGCGCGGCCGTTTCGGTCGACGCGTCGATCAGATCGGCTACCGCCTCGGCCTGCGCAAGATCCAGCCGATCGTTGAGGTAGGCGCGGCGCGTGAACTCGCCCGGCTCGGCGAGCCGCACACCGATCGGCCGGCCCGCCTCGAGGCAGCGGCTGACCAGCACGCGCAACACCACCGGGCCGCCATGGCCCTGCAGTTCGAGCACGTCCTCGCCGGTGTAGGAATGCGGGGCCGGAAAGTGCAGCGCGATGCCCTGGTCGAGCGTCGCTCCATGTGCGTCGACGAAGTCGCAATACGTTGCGTGCCGAGGCGCCAACGCACGGCCTCCGAGAACTGCAGCAATCACCGGGCTCAGGTCAGTGCCCGACACGCGGACGATGCCGATCCCGCCCCGTCCGGGCGCGGTTGCAATGGCAACAATCGGATCCTTGTCGGAATTCATCGGCGCAGCCAGCGGCGAAGTTAACGCCCGCCTGACTTTCCGCCCAAGGATACCCATCGACACGCCGAGGTCGCGGTGCGTACGGGCAATCCCGCCGTGGCAAAGGTCCGGTGCATGCCTACACTGGACGCATGGATGACGATCCGCTGTTGAAATTCATCTCGCCGCTAGCCGGCGTCGTGCTCGCGGTCGTGCTGTCGGTGATGGTGTCCGCGACGGTGGCGGGCCAGATCGGTGACGACTATGCAACCCGCGCCTGGATCTACACGGCCGCGGTGCTCTGGGTCCTCGTCGGGGCGGTGGTCATGTTCATGCTGGTCCACCGCGGCGAGACCAAGATCCTGTCTGTCGGTCGCGTGCTGCTGTGGACGGCCAGCATATGGCTCTGGCCGGTGTTCGCGCTGCGCGCGTGGCAGCGTCGCTCCGCGTCCGAAGACGCGCCCCGCGACTGAGGCGCGCTGCCGCGGCGTCAATCAACCGGGCTTCTTCGCCTTCTCGATCTGCTTGGTCACGTACCACTGCTGCGCGATCGAGAGGATGTTGTTGGTGAGCCAGTAGAGCACCAGGCCGGCCGGGAAGAAGAAGAACATCACGCCGAAGATCAGCGGCATGAACATCATCACCTTGGCCTGCACCGGGTCAGGCGGCGTGGGGTTGAGCTTGTACTGGATCCACATCGTGGCCATCATCAGCACCGGCAGGATGAACCAGGCGTCAGGCGTTGCGAGGTCCTGCACCCACAGCATCCATGGCGCGTTGCGCATCTCGACGCTGGCCAGCAGCACCCAGTAAAGCGATATGAACACCGGGATCTGCACCAGGATCGGCAGGCAGCCGCCGAGCGGATTGATCTTCTCGTTCTTGTAGAGCTCCATCATCGCGGCGTTCAGCTTGGCCTTGTCGTCGCCGTACTGCTCGCGCAGCTTCATCATCCGCGGCGTCACTTCCTTCATGCGCGCCATCGATTTGTAACTGGCGGCCGACAGCGGATAGAACGCCGCCTTGATGATCACCGTGAGCAGCACGATCGCCCATCCCCAGTTGCCGACGATGCCGTGCAGGAACTCGAGCAGCCAGAAGATGGGCTTCGCGAGGAAGGTGAGCCAGCCGTAGTCCACGACCAGGTCCAGCCCCGGCGCCAGCTGCGCCAGTGCATGCTGGTCCTGCGGGCCGACATACAGCTGTGCCGTCGATGTCACGCTCGACTGCGGCGCAATTCCCGTGAGAGGTTGCAGCATCCCGATGGAGTACAGGTTCTTGTCGACGGTGCGCGCATAGAACTCGCGTTGCTCGCCCTCCTTGGGCACCCAGGCGGTGACGAAGTAATGCTGGATCATGCCGACCCAGCCGTCCTTGCTCGCCTTCGGCAGTTCGGGCTTGTTCTTCTCGATCGCCGAGAACTCGATCTTCTTGAACTTGTCCTGCTCGGTGAACAGCGCCGCGCCGGTGTATGTGTAATAAAGGGCCGACTCGCCTTCCGGCTTGTTGCCATCGCGCAGGATCTGCATGTAGAGCGAGGGCGTGATCGACGTGGCGCCGAGGTTCGTGACCTCGTGCTTCACCGTGGCGTCGTAGCGACCGCGGTGGAACGTGTAGGTCTTCGCGAGCTTGACCCCGCCCGACTCCGACACCAGCGTGAGATCCAGGCTGTCCTTGCCGGCCTCGAGCTTGCGCGGGCCGTCAACGACCGCGAACGGCGACCGATGGTTCGGATACGCAGGATCAGCACCCACGACGCCGGTTTGCGCGACGTAGACCCGCGTCGGGTTCACATCGAGCAGCACGACCCCCCGGTTGGTGTCCTCCTTCTTCCCGGTGATGAGTCCCAGGAGTCCGCTGGCGGTCCAGTCCGGGGCGACCCGCTCCTTCAGCAGTTCCACACGCTTCAGCACCGCGCCGTCCGGATCGATCGTCGCGCGGATCACGTCGGTTTCAATGATGACCGGCGGCTGCTTTGCCACCGTCGGAACCGGCGACGACGGCACGGCCGACGGCGCTACCGCCGGTGCGGCGCTCGGCGCCGGTATCGCGCTCGGCGGTGTTCCGGTGGCGGCAGGAGCGCTCGGTGGTGTGGCAGTCGATGGTGCCGGAGCGGTCGCCTGAGGTGCCGAGGCGGTGCCGAACATCGAGGGCTTGCCCGTGTACACCAGCCAGCGGTCCCACAACAGGAACAGCGACATGCCGAAAAAGACCCAAAGGACGGTGCGCTGGAAGTCGGTGCCCATGACGGGAGGTGTCCCCGGCTGATTGTTCGTTGAATGCTCGTTAAATGAACCGACGCGACGGCATCAGGCGTCGCGCGGTGCCCCGGCGCTCATCTCGCCGCCGGCCTGCGACTTCGCTGCGGCCTGGCAGCCGCAGCGCCACGAAAATACCGACGGCACCGGATCCACCCCACCGCGACCGTACGGGTGGCACCGCGCCAGGCGTCGGGCCGCCAAGTAGCTGCCCTGCGCCGCGCCGTGCTGCTCGATCGCCTCGCGGGCGTACTCCGAGCAGGTGGGCCAGTAGCGACAACTGTTGCCGACCCACGGCGACAGCAGGAACCGATAGGCCCCAATCAGGCGCAGCAGGAGGCTGGCGAAGACGTTGTCACGCATGGGGTTTGACCGCTGCGAGTCGTGCCCCAACGGCCGACAGCAGTTGATCCACTTCAGTCCGGAGTGCGCGACGCCAGGCGGGCAAGGTCGGACGCTGCGGATCGCCCGGCAGTCCGACCGGCCGCTTCATGCGCACGCTGATGTCGACCCGCACGCGGGACGCGGACGCCCGCTGTTCCAGGCCAGGCGCCGACAAACGAAAAGCCTCCCGCACGATGCGCTTCACCAGCGCGCGATCGATGGCCCGACGTGCCATGCGCTTGCTGACCGTGATGCCGAGGCGCGCTCCGCACGGCATCGCGTCAGACCATGCGGCCGTGACCGACAGCCACTCGCCGGCCGTGCGCATCGAAGTGGCGCGGCCGGCCGCGAGCACCGTGGCGAAGTCCCGCGGGCGACGCAGTCGTCGCGCTCGCGTGAAGGAGCGGCCAGGCTCGACGACAACGGGATCACCGGATTCAGCATGCACGACAGACGCCGTGCCCCAAGTATTCAGACCGCCAGGCGCTTGCGGCCCTTGGCGCGACGCGCCGCGATCACGGCGCGGCCGCCACGGGACTTCATGCGGACCAGAAAGCCGTGCGTGCGTGCACGCTTGACTTTGGAAGGTTGGTAAGTGCGTTTGGTGGACATGTTGTTTCCTGTACAGCGGGCGCTTCAGAAATCGGCCGGCACGCGGGTCGTGCGCTGCGGTATTCCAAGCGCCGCACCGCTTGTCTGACGTTCGAATTGACCACGGACCCGCGAGCAGTCCGGCCAGGCCGTTGCCCCCACGGACGCTGCAAACCGCGGATTTTTCTCCGCTTTCTTCCCGAGGCGGCGAAAAGCCCGTTATTAGACGCGATGCCGCAAAGCACTGTCAAACTGCACCTGGCTCCGTCGATGAGCGACGCTCGCAGCACCTCGCTTCTCTGGATAAGTCAGCGAAAATCCTGTGGATAACATCGTGGTGCAGCGCAACATCAAAATGTCCGATGCTCGCGCTCACGATCCTTCGAGGTGTAAGCATCCACTACCTTAGAAGTCCCAAGAACTGGGCGGCTTGGCGCGCCTGCGGACAGTGTCGCAGGGATGCCGCATCCTGTGGATAACCTAGTCGCTTCAAGTAGAATGTCGAGCTTCGCCAGAGCAAGTGCAGCCGAGGAGACTGCCGGCTCAGGAGACGGGGCGGGAGCGAAGCTGGCGTTGCGCCGGCGGGCATTCCCGCAAATACAACAAAAGCGGGAACACCCACTCGATGCAACACATCTGGCATGACTGCTCGCGTCTTCTTGAGAGCGAGTTAACGCCCCAACAGTATTCCGCCTGGATCAAGCCGCTCAAGGCCATCGACTTCGACGAATCGACCGCAACGCTGACCATCGGCGCACCGAACCGGCTCAAGCTCGACGCCATCCGCGCGCAGTTCTCCGACCAGATCGCCCAGGCAGCCGCGCGCGTCGTCCAGCGCCCGGTGGCCATCGTCTTCGCCGTTGAAAACGGCGCCGCGGTGGCGTCGCTGCGCTTTCCGGCCGCACCCTCGCCGTCGATTGACATGCCGGTGCTGGCCGAGGTCGCACCGCCCAGCCCTGAACATTTCGAGCGCGCGCGGCTGAACTCGAACCTGACCTTCGACACGTTTGTCACCGGCAAGGCCAATCAACTGGCGCGCGCCGCCGCGATGCAGGTCGCCGAGAATCCCGGCGGGTCGTACAACCCCTTGTTTCTCTATGGCGGGGTGGGCCTGGGCAAGACGCACCTCATCCACGCGGTCGGCAACGGCATTCTGGCGCGCAAGCCGGATGCCAAGGTGCGGTACATCCACGCCGAGCAGTACGTCAGCGACGTCGTGCGCGCCTACCAGCGCAAGGCATTCGACGACTTCAAGCGCTACTACCACTCGCTCGACCTGCTGCTGATCGACGATATCCAGTTCTTTGCCGGCAAGGCGCGCACGCAGGAAGAATTCTTCTATGCGTTCGAGGCGCTGGTGGTGGGCCGCAAGCAGATCATCATCACGTGCGATACCTACCCGAAGGAACTGAAGGACATGGAGGACCGCCTGGTCTCCCGCTTCGCTTCCGGGCTGTCCGTCGCCATTGAACCGCCCGAACTCGAGATGCGGGTCGCGATCCTGTTGAAGAAGGCCGAAAGCGAAGGCGTGGAGATGAAGGAGGACGTCGCCTTCTTCATCGCCAAGAACCTGCGCAGCAACGTGCGCGAGCTTGAGGGCGCACTGCGCAAGGTGATTGCGTTCTCGTCATTCCATGGCCGCGTCGTGACCATCGAGGTGGCCCGCGAGGCGCTGAAGGACCTGCTGTCGGCTTCAACCGGACAGGTCACCGTCGAACTGATCCAGAAGACGGTGGCCGATTATTTCAAGATCAAGGTCGCCGACATGTACAGCAAACGGCGCCCGAGCAATATCGCTCTGCCGCGCCAGGTCGCGATGTACCTGGCGAAGGAACTGACCCAGAAGAGCCTGCCGGAGATCGGCGAGTTGTTCGGCGGCCGTGACCATACAACCGTGCTGCACGCGGTGCGTAAGATCAGCGGCGAGCGGGTAAAACCAGGCGAGCTCAATCACGCCCTGCACGTGCTTGAACAGACACTGAAGGGCTGATGAATGCCTGTGGACAGTCGCCTCGGATCCTGTGGATAGCGGTGGACAGTTCGCACCGTCGGTGAACACGTCCGTAAGTTATCCCGGCCGTGCACATCGGACCCACAGCCGATCCGGCTGTTTGTCCACAGTGACACGAGCAGTGCAAGTGCTTGAATCGGCAGTGTCCGCGCGGCTTGTCCCCAGCGCGGTGGTTGCTTAGTTAATTAACTAGTTACTAATCATTCAAAAAGAAAGAAGTAGAAATGCAACTCGTCAAAGCCAGCCGGGATGCGTTGCTCAAGCCACTGCAGGTGGTGAGCGGAATCGTCGAGCGGCGCCAGACGCTCCCGATCCTCGCCAACATCCTGGTCCGCAAGGACGGCGAACGTGTGTCCTTCACTGCCACCGATCTCGAACTGCAGATCCAGACTTCCGCACCGATCGGCACCGGCAAGGATGTCGCCGCAACCACGGTCGCAGCGCGCAAGCTGGTCGATATCCTGCGCGCGCTGCCCGAGGCCGACGTGCAACTGTCGCTGCTGAGCAAGAAGCTCACGGTGGCCAGCGGCAAGAGCCGTTTCAACCTGCAGACGCTGGCGGCCGAGGAGTTCCCGACCGTTGCGCAGGCCGAGTTCACGGCGGATTTTTCCCTGCCGGCAGCGACGCTGAAGTACCTGCTGTCGATGGTCCACTTCGCGATGGCGCAGCAGGACATCCGCTACTACCTGAACGGCATGCTGCTCGTCGTCGACGGCACGACGGTGCGCGCTGTAGCCACCGATGGTCACCGCCTCGCACTGTGCGAAGTGCAGAAGGACGGAGCCAGCCCGAAGATCGAGGCCATCATCCCGCGCAAGACCATCCTCGAACTGTCGCGGCTGCTGCCCGACAACGAGGAACCGGTCCGCGTGCAGATGGCGGCCACCCAGGTCAAGTTCAGCTTCGGCGACATCGAGCTGATCTCCAAGCTCGTCGAGGGCAAGTTCCCGGACTACCAGCGAGTCGTGCCGGCGGCGAACAGCAAGGCCTTTGTCATCGGTCGCGAGGACCTGATGCATGCGCTGCAGCGGGCGGCGATCCTGACGACGGACAAGTTCAAGGGCGTGCGCATGGTGCTAGCAACGGGCAGCCTGAAGATCACCTCCACGAATGCCGACCAGGAGGAGGCGCAGGAAGAGCTTGAGATCGATTACACCGGCGACGGGCTGGATATCGGCTTCAACGTCAACTACCTCCTCGACGTGCTGCTCAATGTGAAGGGCGAGCAGCTCAAGTTCGCGCTAGGAGATGCACTGGGCAGCGCGCTGATGACGCTGCCCGAGTCCGACAAGTTCAAGTACGTCGTGATGCCGATGAGAATCTAGGCGGACTCGGTGTACGCGACCGCTGCGCGGCCGCACGTGCACCTTGTCCGATTTGAAGTGCAAGACGGGCTTGGGGCGGCCCGGCGCCCGTCTTGGATGCAACTGCACGTTGGAACAGAGAGCACCATTGATGTCAGCAGTACCGAATCAACCACCGATGAATCAACCCAACCCTGGTCAGGAAGCCGACGGCAGGGGCGACTATGGCGCCAGCAGTATCCAGATCCTCGAGGGACTGGAGGCGGTGCGCAAGCGGCCGGGGATGTACATCGGCGATACGCAGGACGGCACCGGGCTGCACCACATGGTGTTCGAGGTCGTCGACAACTCGGTCGACGAGGCCCTGGCCGGCCACTGCGACGACATCGTCGTCACGATCCATACCGACAACTCAATCTCGGTCGTCGACAACGGCCGCGGCATTCCGACGGGCATCAAGTTTGATGACAAGCACGAGCCCAGGCGCTCGGCGGCCGAAATTGCGCTGACCGAACTGCACGCCGGTGGCAAGTTCAACCAGAACAGCTACAAGGTTTCCGGCGGTCTGCATGGCGTTGGCGTGTCGTGTGTCAATGCGCTCAGCAAGTGGCTGCGACTGACGATTCGCCGCGATGGCAAGGTGCATGCGCTCGAGTTTCGTCAGGGCGTGGTGCAGGACCGCGTCGTGGAATCGATGGCGTCGCCCGACGGTCCGGTCGAGGCGTCGCCGATGAAGGTCACCGGCGCCACCGACAAGCGCGGCACCGAGGTGCATTTCCTCCCCGACGACACCATTTTCGGCGTCGTCGACTTCCACTACGAAGTGCTCAGCAAGCGGCTGCGCGAACTCTCGTTCCTCAACAATGGCGTGCGCATCCGCCTCGTCGACCAGCGCACCGGCAAGGAAGAGGACTTTGCGTTCTCCGGTGGCGTGAAAGGTTTCGTCCAGTACATCAACAAGACGAAGACAGTGCTGCACCCGAACGCCTTCTACGCGGCCGGTGAGGCCGGAGGCGCTGCCAGCAGCAGCACGGCGGCAGTGCCGATCGGTGTTGAAGTGGCGATGCAGTGGAACGACGGCTACAGCGAGAGCCTGCTTGCGTTCACGAACAACATCCCGCAGAAGGACGGCGGCACGCACATCACCGGCCTGCGCGCGGCGATGACGCGCGTGCTCAACAACTACATAAAGGCCAACGAATTCGACAAGAAGGCCAAGGTCGAGACCACTGGCGACGACATGCGCGAGGGCCTGACCTGCGTGCTGTCGGTGAAGGTCCCTGAACCAAAATTCAGCTCACAGACCAAGGACAAGCTGGTGTCGTCCGAGGTCCGGCCAGCAGTCGAGGAAGTCGTCGGCAGGGCGCTCGAAAGTTTCCTGCTTGAACGGCCGGCGGACGCGAAAATCATCTGCAGCAAGATCGTCGACGCCGCCCGCGCGCGCGAAGCGGCCCGCAAGGCGCGCGAGATGACCCGGCGCAAGGGTGTGCTCGACGGCGTCGGACTGCCTGGCAAGCTCGCCGACTGCCAGGAAAAGGACCCGGCGCAGGCCGAGCTCTACATCGTCGAGGGCGACTCGGCCGGCGGCTCCGCCAAGCAAGGGCGTGACCGCAAGTTCCAGGCGGTGCTGCCGTTGCGCGGCAAGGTGCTCAACGTAGAAAAGGCGCGCTTCGACAAGCTGATCAGCTCCGAGCAGATCGCCACGCTGATCACCGCGCTCGGCACCGGCATCGGCACCGGGCCGGACAACGAGGGCTTCAACCTCGACAAGCTGCGCTATCACCGCATCATCATCATGACCGACGCCGACGTCGACGGCGCGCACATCCGCACGCTGCTGCTGACACTGTTCTACCGGCAGATGCCGGAACTGGTCGAGCACGGCCACATCTACATTGCGCAGCCGCCGCTCTACAAGATCAAGCACGGCAAGGAAGAGCGCTACATCAAGGACGACACCGAACTGGCGCAGTACATGGTGACGCTGGCGCTGAAGGACGCGCAGCTGGTTCCGGCTGAAGGCGCAGCGGCGATCGAGGGCGCCGCACTGGAGGAACTGGCACGCCAGCATCTGGTCGCCAATGCCGTCGTCGATCGGCTGGCGCGCGTGATCGACCGCACAACGCTTGAGGTGCTGATGGCCGGCACCGAACTCAACCTGGATGACACGGTGGCCGCCGAGGCCTCGGCCCGGCGCCTGACGGCGGCGCTCGGCAATTCCACGGTCCACGTGTACGCGCAGCATGACGACAAGACCGACAAGCATCGCCTGCGCATCGAGCGCCATCACCACGGCAACGTACGCGCCACGATCGTCGACGCCGACTTCGTCCACGGTGCCGATTACGCCGCTCTCGCCGGGGCGGCCATGACCTTCAAGGGACTGGTCGGCAGCGGCGCACGGGTGCGTCGCGGCGTCGGTGACAAGCAGAAGGAAGCTGCCGTTGCCGACTTCCGCGAAGCCGTGGACTGGCTAATGAAGGAGGCCGACTCCGCCGTCAGCCGCCAGCGCTACAAGGGGCTTGGCGAGATGAACCCGGAGCAGCTGTGGGAAACGACGATGGACCCGGCCGTGCGCCGCATGCTGAAGGTGCAAATCGAAGACGCGATCGGCGCCGACCAGATCTTCACGACACTCATGGGCGACGAAGTCGAGCCGCGCCGCGCGTTCATCGAAAGTAACGCGCTGTACGCAAGCAATATCGACGTGTAGGGCTTAGGTTGCGCATCGTCAAAGTTAGGCGCTCGCGTAAGCAGAGTTAGGGCTTAACTTTGGACAGGCGGTCGGGCCGCCGGTACTGCTCTGGAAGCGAAGGGTTCAGTTGGGTCATTGAATTGCGCTCAAGTGGGTCAATTGGACGCGATACTCAACGGCCGGTGGCATCGGTCACACTGCACCCAACGCAGTGAAGGCAGCCCAGTAGTACGGGTGTTCGTACGGACGAGCCTTGGGATCGACTGCTTGGTTGGCGGTGAGTTGGGCCGCCCATTCAGTGACGGCTTTTGAGATCGGCTCGAGCTTGGGGTGCTTTGCGGCTTCAGTCGCATAGATCGACAGGCGCTTGAGTACCCAGGTCGTCAGATCCGAGAAAGTCAATCTGCATAGCCAGAGCTGCGCTTGGTTTACCGCTGAGGAGATGGTCTCGCCAGCGAGCAATCGTGTGTAGAACTCACTTATTAGCAGCGCTGTCGATCGATCCTCGACGGCCCACAGGGTGCTCACGACGGCCGGTGTGCCGGCCATCAGCAATCCCGAGGTCAAGCCCACGAACTCATCGGGGTATCGGCTGAAGTCGAATAGACCCGTTTCACATGCAGACAGAACAACCACTCGCGTCGCTTCGAGATCGATCTGTGGCGACATGATCTCTGCTACATCGAGAACCTGCTCATTCGCGAGAACCAGCCCCGATCTGAGTGGATCGCGCCAGTCGTAGAACCCGTGACATGAGAAGTGCAGGTGCGTGGACGTCCGGACCGCTGCGACCACGGCGTCGTGTGTGGCCGATGTGCCGCTCAAGATGACAGCGCTGTCGGCACCAAACAGTCGGACCAGTTCGGCGCACTCGAAGTCGGCGAACGAGAGGTCGCCTCCGGGGTCGGCGATAGCCAACAACTTTGGCGTACGGCTCGACGAATCGACGTGAGCGAGCGTCTGCGCTTTGACCGCAAGGCTAGGGCTGTATTGCACATCAAATCGCTGTAGAACGTATTGGCGTGGTCCCGACGAGGCCGCGTGCAGCGGCAGCAGCGAGAGAGCGCCGTGCGGAATCATCAGGACCGGCGCGCGTGGTGGCAGCCCGAGTCTTTCGAGCCGCTCCACGATGGGCTGCATCAGCGCCGGCCACATCTGCTGACAGACCGTCTGCAGCTTCAGTAGGTAGCGATTGAACGCCCGACGTTGTGTCTCCGGATCTCCGTGGTCGGATTCGTTCAGATACTTGACATAGGTCCGCAACAGTCCTGGCCGTTCCTCGGTTCCGATCAGCCAGTCGTTGGCGCCGTCGAAATCGATCGAAACCGGCACCACATGGTCGCCCGTGATGCTGGCCGCGCCGTGCGGCACGACAAACGCCACGCCGCCACGCGACGTCAACATCGGCACGACAAGCGCGCCGCCCTTCGGGATCACGCGCAGGAGCTCCGTCAAGGTGGTGGGGGACGCAGCAGTCTTGTTGAGGGCCCTCGACAGGCGTTCGCGAGCCTGCGCAATCGCTCGCCCGAGCGCGGCATCGGACTGGCGCCCGGGAGTCGATTCGGGAAATCGCATCTGACTCTCGGCGCCAGCGATGTCGTCGCGAGCCCTGATCGCCTCCTCGAGTTGCGATCCCGATAAACCGTCGAACCTCGCGCGCGACAGTTCGATGGCGTCTGTCAGCACGCGCGTCTTACCGCGGTCGTACAGCTCGAGGGCGTCGTGCGCGTGACCCAGTTTGAGGAGACAGAACCCGGCGTTCCGATAAATGCTGGAGAGCTCCTCGGCTTCGCTGAGGCGCCCGGTTTCCGTGTATGCCCGTTCGAACACGCGCTCGGCCGTCTGGATAGCGTTGCGATACGCGCCCAGAGCGTCGCTCCATGCATCACGGCGGAACCACATCTGCCCCAGTGCGGCCTGTGTGTCGCGATGCTCGGCCGGATAGCGCTCGGCGTCGAAGACCGAGAGAGCATCCTGCAGGGCGGCGATCGCCGCGTCTTCGTGTGCAAGTCGGTGTTTATCGGCAACTTGGCTATGCGCGGCACCCTCGTTCTTCTTGAACGTCGCCCAGAGATAGCTTTCGGCAGAGCGGTCCGTGGCGGCACTCGCCTGCTGCAACAGTCCGATCGCCAGGTCAGCATCGCCGAGCCCGTTGCGCTTGAGATACGCATTGGCCAGATTGTTCTGCAGCTGCGCCCAGCGCGACGGAAAGCGCTCCTTGGTATGAGCGGTGGCGGCTCGTTCGAAACACTCGATCGCGTGATCAAGCGCCTCGTGCCCATAGCGGCCATGCAATCGGAAGTGCGCCACGCCTAGGCTGTTGCAGCACTCGCCCCAATGAAACGGGTCAGTGTTGGCATCCCAGACGGACAGCGCTTCCGCGAGGATGTTCAGCGCCGCTTCCGCGTTGTCCTCCTGGTTTCCCTTGAGGCGATCGAGCCATGCCGTACCCAGCGCGTTGTGCGTCAGCGCCCAGTACTCCGGATAGGCGTCCTGGGTGTGAACCGTGAGCGCGTTACAGTAGTACTGAATCGCCTGTTCGATATTGTCGGCTCGTTCCTGTTCAATGCGCTTGTGGTACGCAGCCCCAAGGTTGTGCTGCATGCGTGCCCACATGTCGGGATTGCTGTCGCGCGTCCAGATGCGGGCCGCCTCACCGGTATGCGCAATCGCCCGTTCGACGTCCTCGCTTCGCCAAGGCCCGAGCGATTCGCGAAATACATTGGCAATCTGAGCGTGACGGGAGGCGCGTTCGTCGGGAGTGTTGCTGTCCGACAGATGATTGATTCGTGCCGAGAGCTGTGACAGCGCGTCATGGAGCGCCGTTGCGGTGACGGCGCCGCCGCCGTTCATGACCGTGGCCAACTGCTCGCAAGTCGCAATCGCTTGGCCGAGGTCGGCCCGATCGACATAAGCAAGTCCGCTTAGGAGATAGGCGCGCGCCCGCTCCGGCTGGTTCAGCATCGCCCAGCAGCTGCCGAGCATGAAGTTGATATGCAGGGCATTTTGCGGGTCGACCTCTACCGAGAGACTTTCGAGGGCGAGCTTGTAATGGCCGATCGCGCGTGTGTATCGCGCCTCCGCCGACAACCGCGTGTCGTCGAAGAAGATGTTCGCGAGGGCGCGGTGTATTCCGGAGAAGTGTTGCGGATAGACCTCGCGAGTCAGTACCGTGAGCGCGCCCTCGAGCGTGGTCACAGCCCGATCGACATCTCCCGGCTCACTGCGCGAGCGATAGGCTTGCCCGAGGTTTACTTCGATCTCTGCTCGTGTTACCGGCTCACTGTCCCCCTCGCTCAGTTCCAGCGCCGTTTCCCACGCAGACACCAGGGCGCTGCTGGTCATCGGCGCCTGCCCACGCTGGATCGCATCGATGACCTGACGACGCAGCCACTGTCGTGCCGCATCGACGTTATCGTGACGCGCGACCTCGATCAGGGCCTGCGCCAGACTGATAGCGCGCGTTTCGTCCGGGTGGCCGGCATGCCGTAACGCCAGCATCTCGAGACACTCGACCGATTCAGGCGCCAGCAGCGCCGGTATCTGACGCAGCTGCTGCACCTTGCCCACGTAACCGGCATTTACAAAAGTCAGCGCGCGTTGCAGTACCTGCGGATCGGGGACATAGAGTTGCGCCACACCGGCCTCTACACCATGTTCGCGGCCGGCGACCATAGCCTGCCGGCGCAAGCCGAATATGGACTGTGCCTCTTTATCATCTGCAAAGCGCGCTAGGTTGGAATCGAGAAGTTCCAGCGCCGAGTCAGACAGCAGCACTGTCGATTGGCGGCGAAACACCTCGATCGCATCGAGGGGGTTCCCGGCGTTGATGAACGCTTGAAGGGCGTCGGCGACGACTGTCCTGTCGGGCGTTGCCATGGCCATTGCCTCCGGCTAGCGGCGCGCTTCGACTGATACTACCGGCGGCTCCTTGCGGCCGATAGTGATTCAGTAACGCGGCCTTAGGCCTCCGGCCACGTTGTCGGCCGTCCACGCACCGAATGATCTCCAAAATCGTCACGGTGATGAACATCAGCGCCCGCGACCCAGAAGGCGCTGAAGGCCAAGACCGGACGCGCTTTCAATGCTAGTCGTCTAATCGCCGCATACGACACCTTCAGTCCCCCAAACGGCGGTCACTTTCTCCTACTCGAAGCTTCCGGCAAGACCGGTCAGATGCTGCTCCGACTCCCTATGCAAGCCACTCAGAAGCAGTGCCAGGCAGACCTCTTGAATGCCCTTCGGAAGCGCGCAATCCGAATCCTTGCCGCACTTGAACACATGGACCCCCGTCGGCGACGAGGCTACGATAATTAATGTGGGTCAGGAGCGACTATGACGAACCGCAGCTTCCGAGTGTTCTCGCGCGAGGAGTTGGCCGGGCTGCTCGCGGCGCTCGATGACCCAGTGACTTCCATTGCAGTCGCGGCCCTGCGCGCGCTTGTCAGGTTGCCGGTTGATTCGGGAGTCGGCCTTTACCTGGAGCCGTACCGTACCTCGATCGCGCGGAGCGCTTGGGCGTGGTCCACCTGGATACCGGATAGAGCCGGCCGAGAGCAGATCGACGCTCTTTTGGAATTAGCGCCCGAGGCAGAAGAGAAGCTTGCCCGCCGCATCGCTGATGCAGCTCGCTCGTCGATCATCCGACGATTCGCGCAGCTCGCTATCGACCCGGAGACAGACCGGCTTTCGGACGCCATGCTTGGGACCGCCCAAAAGCTCAGCGCCGAGGTGAAGGGCGGTGGCGAAGAAGTCATTCCCGACGTAGGCGAGATCTTCGACGTCTACAAGATCTTTCTGCCGCGCGCTGACAGATTCTGGTTTAGGTGGGTCGACGAGCAGCGGGACAAGTACGACGCCGAGCGAGGCATGCCGTCGTGGTTCCCCATGTACGAGGGACCATTGGCCGTGACGCGGCAACTTGAGTGGATCGCCTCGCGGGTCGGGATCGAGAAGCTGGTCCTCGGTCTGAGGGATCCGCTGCAGCAGGGAAGCGCCCGCGATCGATTTGCGGCAGCGCAACTGATTGAATGGGCGCGACGAGCTGAAGGCGAGTCCTTTTATCCGATCTTCGGCGGCGGCGCCGGCCCTGGCGATGTACTGAAGTCAAGGGACGTTCAAAGAAGTGTGGCCTTGCCCAGTGTCTCGGCCCAGAAAGAGGGCAGCGAGGCCGGGGCATCTAAATCAACTAACGGTGGCATAACAACCGGTACCGATATTGCGGCCGGCACCCTTCGTCGGCGCGCGCCGTCTCTGCGCCGCAGCACCAACGTTGTGGAGGCGAAGCCAGCGTCACAGAAGCCGGAGCCGCGCTGGATTTTGGCGAGGGTATTCGATCTATCGGCGAATCCTCCGAAGAAGCCGACGACTGTGTTTCGTGCGGAAGTAAGACACGAAATTCAAGTGATCATTGGCGCGGAACATCCAGACTGGCTAGCGGCTCGCGGCCGTGATGCATCGCAGTCGATCGACAGCATGCTTCCGAAAGGTACTCATGAGCTTACGGTCGTCTTCTTCCTTCCCGACTCGGGAACCCAGACGGGCAAGCTGATCCTGCCGCCAAGTGGCCCAACCCCGAAGCCGGTGAAGTTTCCCTTCGACGTTGGGCCGGCAGGCAGCCGAATCGAGGCGCTGATCAGCATCGTGCATCGCGGTCGCGTGCTGCAAACGGCGATGCTGTCGGGACTTGCTGTGGCCGATCCCTTGACGGCGCCCGCGGAGGCGCGGATCAGTCTGCGGTTGCAGGTTGTCGTGCCGGGGTTCGAGGATCTCGAACGGCGCGAGGCGTTCGACGTGGCCCTTGTCGCTGTTAACGGAGCATCGAAGAGTGCTGTCGCCGCAGGAGTCGTTCATTCCGAGGACGGGCGTGGCAAGACGCTGTATTTCAAGCAGCCCCGGATCGACAGGGCCGCACAGTCGATCCGCGCCGTCCTCGAGGATGTCGTGACCGACGAATCGCTCAAGAACAAGCTTGACTCGGAGGCGGCGCGAGCGCTGCTATGGAAGCTCGCACAGGACGGCAGGATTCTTTACGAGTCCATTGGGGAGCGACTGGAGAAGGATCTAGCGGGCCGTGACCTGTCGCGCCTGCAGCTTGTGCAAGCTGACCCGAGCGCCTTCATACCAATCGAGTTCGTCTATGACCTACCTGCGCCCGCCAACGGCGCTCCCCTGTGTAAGAACTGGAAGGCGGCGCTGACAGGGCAGCCGTGCACAGCGAACCACCATAAGGTTGACGCGCTCGGCCATCTCGAGGTGGTGTGCCCGTCGGGCTTTTGGAGCGTGAGCAAGATAATTGAGCGGCAGATCCTCGAGGATCTGACAGCGGAGGAGATGGAGAAAAGCGACTTTGGTGTGCGGGCCGAACCGAGCGCGGCGAGGCCGAGCCTGCCGCCCATGGCTAGTGCTCTGTTTGCCTGGAGCGAAATCCTGGATAACAACGTTGCTGGGACGAGCGCAGATCTACTCAAGGCACTTGAGCAGGCCACGAAAAATCAAGCCGCACCAGTGAAGACCTGGCTCAAGTGGGCCGAAGCGATCGACAAGCGGCACCCGGCGCTGTTGGTATTGCTGTCGCATACCGTTGATGATGCCCTTGAGATTGGCCCCGAGGACTCTGGCGAGCGCGCGACTGTGGCCCAGATCAATGGCAAGTATGTAAAGAGCCTCGCCCAGGACGCGCCGATCGTGTTCCTGCTCGGATGCGATACCGCGATAGCCGACGACAGGCTCGTATCGTTTGTAGGCCGCTTTCGCGATCAGGGCGCGGCCCTCGTGGTCGGAACTATCACGCCAGTCCTGGGCGAGCACTCTGCGGCCGTCGTCAAGGCGGTCGTCGCTAAGCTGGCTCAACAGCGCCCGCATCCAATAAGTTTTGGCGAGCTGATGCGTGATACGAGACGCGAGCTGCTGTCAAAGGGCGAACTCACGGCCCTTTGCGCGACGTCGTTTGGTGATGCCAGCTGGCTGGTCAACTAGCGAAGATCGGTATGTTCAGAGTCGAGTTCTTTCCAGCGCAACAGGGTGACGCCATCTGGATCGAGTATGGAGCGCCGGGCGCGGTGCACCGCGTCCTGATAGATGCGGGCACGCCTGCTACGGCGCCGCTGATTCGACAGCGTATCGAATCCCTCAACCGATCTGACCGCCGCTTTGACCTCCTGGTGATTACACATGTGGACACCGATCACATCGGAGGAGTGCTGAAGCTCTTGTCCAAATTGCCGTCCGGCGTGAAGTTCGACGACGTGTGGTTCAACGCCTGGCCGCAGATTCGCAACGCGAGATCGAGCAAACTGGGTCCTATCGACGGTGAGATCCTCACCACTGCGCTTGAGAAGCTGAAGTGGCCCTGGAACACGCATTTCGGCGGTGCCGCAGTCATGGTTCCCAAGGCCGGTGCACCACCTGAGCGAACCTTGCGCGGCGGGATGAGACTCACAGTACTTTCGCCCGGGGAGCCGCAGCTCGCTAGGCTGCGCGCCAAATGGAAGCGCGTCGTACATGATGCCGGCTTGGATCCGAAGGACAAGGATCGTTGGAAAAACCTGCTAGCCCAAGCGGCACGTAAGGGAGTCAAGAGTTCCATCCTTGGCGAGCCCAACGTGAAGAAGCTCGCGCGCTCAGAATTTGAGCAGGACACGGCAGAGGCCAACGGCAGCTCGATCGCACTTCTTGCAGAGTTCCAAGGGAAGAGTGTGCTGCTTGCAGGGGACGCTTTCCCTACGGTGCTAAAAGACGCCATCGACCGCCTGTGTCGAGCAAGGGGCGTGAGCAAACTAAAGGTCGACGCTTTCAAGCTACCGCATCACGGCAGCGGCGGGAACGTCAGTAACGAGTTGCTCGCTGTGGTTCCGTCACTCAGGTACGTCTTTTCTACGAGCGGCGCTGTCTTCGCTCACCCGGATGACGAGGCCGTGGCCCGGGTAATCGCTGCCGCTACTGCGAAGAAGAAGACACTGCACTTCAATTACACAGAAGCTACTATCGGCAAGAACTACAAAAAGAAACGGAAGCGGAGTCTACCGAGTTGGAATACAGCAAAGCTAAAGCGTGAACACAAGTACGACGCCCAATTCCCTGCCAGCGATAGTGACGGAATGGTGATCGAAGTGTGAGAGGCACCCCGGCCAGGAGTGCGCGGCAGCGACCCGGCGCTGGTCTGAGCAGGCGCCTCCAGCTCGAGCGCCATGGGCTTACAAGTGTCCAGCTTATCCAGGGAAGGCCACCAGAGCCGAATTGGCGACCTTGGTGCCTGAATCGTAAACCCGGCAACTCACTTCATCTTCCAGACGGCACTCAGTATCTTTTCGACGATTGGCTTGCTTTGCTCTGGCGAGACGGGTGTGAACAGGGCTTCAAATTCGGAGGTGTCCTTCGCCCGTGCCCATAACTGACTGCGCTGGGTCGCATTGCCCCACTTCTCTTCGGTTGGTGCCGCCGACTTGTAGACGCCTACGAAAATGCTCTCGCCACGCTGAATTGCCTCACGCGGGTTAGCCGGTACCTCAAACGTGACGTCCGCTCGTCCAAACAGCAGTTCCAATTCAAGCTTGTCATTGCGCTTTCCTTCGTAGAGGTACTTGAACTCAATGTGGTTGCTGCGTGAATTGAATGTCACGTCCGAAAATAGGCTGTTCCACTTTGCAACGAGTTTGCCATCGCTTGAGAAAGACCTGCCGTCAAGAGCTGCGCGGCCGGTTTCCTTATCCCTTTTGATGCGTATACACGCAAGGACGCTTTCGTGTCCCTTCGTGGTGACTTTGCCCCACCAGTCCCCGCAGATTCTCTCTACGAGGTCCGACACCAGGAAGAGTGAGGAAGCGTCTATGCCCTGTCGAACAAGCAACTCAGGAGTGTTTACTTTTTCCAAACCCTCAAGCTCTAGAGATCTTATGCCCTGCTCAAACGCATCCTTCACGGATAGCCCGAACCCCATGGCGCGGTAAAAGGATCCTGCAAAAACGATGGCTGCTTTGTCACCAATGGAAGTGTTCATTCCAACAACACAATCAATTGTTTGCACAATGGATTCGGCTTGTGCTTTGGAGTAGCACGCAAGAAGGACCACGAGACGGATGTTGTCCTTGAAGTCAGAGAACAGTTTCGTCAATGCAGATGGAGCCACCGGCTTGTCCTGGTTAAGCTCATTGCTCAGTACCAATTCTCCAAACTGATTGCTGTGCCCGCTGAAATGCACGATGGTTGGCTTGTGAGTACTTAGCTCCTGTATCAAGTCATCGGGACGAACGGCCCAACTTGCTATTAGATCAAGGACATCACGACGCTCCGAGGCGCGAATCTTTTCTGTGATTGCGCGGACTTCCCCGCCGAGATTTAGTCTCTCCGTATTGTCAGGGTTGCTCGCAAAGAACAGGATCTTTGTCGTCGCCACCATGCTGGCACCCTCCTGTAGGCTTTCGGGAGAAGTTGTGCGAAAGTAATTCGACAGTGTTTAATGCTCCTATTTCAACGGCCGAATACTCGACTCGATCGTACGTGTAAGTTTCCGCCTTATCTCGGCGTGACCTCAAGTAGTGCAGACCTCAAGTCCTGGACCTGGCATTTCCACGATGGGAAGAGCGGGAGGTGCGTTCGACAATGCCCACGCACATTGTTCCACGCAGGATTGTTGGCTTGAACGCCTCAAGGACGCGCAGCAAGTCTCCATATCAGGCGGCGCTCGAGGCGGCACGTCGAGGTGTGCGTACCGCCCGCCTTGGCTTGCTCGCCCAGAAGCTGTCACTGCCATACGAGCGCAGCGAGTTGGTCGTGCCGCCGGACGTGGCGGCCAAACTCGACCTTGCGATCGCTCGGGCGCGGGGTCAGAAGAAGGTGCTAGAGGACTCGGGCTTCCGCCGCCGTGCGCCACTCGGCCTTAGGGTGCTATTCGTGGGTCCGCCGGGTACGGGCAAAACCATGGCGGCACAGGTACTCGCGCGTCAGCTCGGCTTGGACCTCCTTCGTATCGATCTATCCCGAGTCCTGAGCAAGTACATCGGCGAGACTGAGAAGAACCTCGCAGCTTTGTTCGATAGCTTCAAGTCCTCCATGCTCCTCTTTGAGGAGGCCGACGCGCTGCGGGGCAAGCGCAGCGAGGTGCAGGACGCGCATGACCGCTACTCCAGCATGGAACTTAATTACCTGCTTCAGCGTATTGAGAATCACGATGGGGTAACTATTCTCGCCACCAACGCCATGCAAGTCTTGGACCCGGCATTTCTACGCCGGCTCCATATCATCGTGAAATTCCCGATGCCTTCGGCTCTGGATCGCCAGAGAATCTGGGAGGGCATGTTCCCGCAGCAGGCGAAGCGCGACGAGGATGTCGATCTGGCGTTGCTCGCGCGGGAGTACGAACTATCTGGAGGCGAGATCAAGAGCGCAACGCTGGCTGCGGCGTTCCTTGCCGCAGCCGAAGACAGGCCGATCGCCATGCGCCACCTGACCGCGGCAATTCACCGGGAGCTTGCGAAGGCAGGGCGCGCTCCGAGCGTAGCTTCGACGTTGTAGCAGGGTCGCTGCCGCTCAAAACGCCCTGGAGGTCGCCTCATAGGTCACGCCGAAGAGTCGAACAGCATCTAGGTTCTTCGGCAGAACGTCCCCCAGCAGCTTGACGGTCATCGGCTGTGCATCATGCCGCAGTCTGATCGGGCGGCGTCTACCAGCCGATGCGGATTCCACTGTTCACCGCTCCCGGCGAGCGAGTCATGCGACCCGACTTGGGGTGGGAAAAGGGCGCGCGACGCTGCTCCGCAATCGAACCGTAAGCTCGGACTGGCGCTGTAGCCCGACGATTCTGGCTCGGCGGCGCCTACTATGTCTCCGACGATGAACTCAGTCTTGCCTGTGATCAGCGCGATGCTTAGAACTCGTCGCTGATCAACCGTTGCGTTGACGTTGGCGCAACCCAGGCGATGTGCAGAAAACACCGAAGAATGGTCACATTCCGAACGCCCGGCGTGTACATCGAAGAGGCATCGTACGGACCGCGGCCGATCGAGGGCGTCGGCACCAGCACGGCCGCGTTTGTAGGGGTGTCAGAGCGCGGGCCGACTCGTCCCCAGCTCGTCTCCAGTCTTGCCGAGTACTGGCGGTGGTTCGGCGGGGACGCCGGCGCCGACGCATACCTGCCGTACGCAGCGCGCGGCTTCTTTGAAAACGGCGGCAGGCGCTTGTACGTCGCCCGCGTCGTTAGTCGCGCTGCAAATTGCGCCGAGGCGGCGTTCGGGCCTCATTTCACGGTCAGGGCCCTCGGACCCGGGAGCTGGGGCCGGCGCATCTTTGCGCGAATCGAGGACGCCTCGCATCGACCCGGTAGCTTTCGGCTCCGCTTGGCGTACTACTCAACTGAACCCACAGGCGATCCGCTCGACTGGTTCAACAGTACCCCGCAGGCGCCGGTTCCGGACCTGGCGGAGGACTTCGACAACCTGGCGCTGGACCCGGCGGTAGCCGACTACTGGCAGAAGCGGTTGGCCGAGTCAGCGCTTGCGGGGTTGGTCTGCGCGGACGCTGCTCCGGCCGATGCCAGCCCTGAACATGGCTTCCACCGTCTAAGTGTCGGCGGGGGCGATGGGGCGTCCGCGCTCGACGCGGCCGACTACGAGGGCAGTGATGCGCCCCCGCATAGCGAGGTCCAGGGCCTCGCCGCCTTGTCGGACGTCGCATACAGAGATATCGCGGTAGTGGCTGTACCCGGCGCGCCGTTCGACGTGGTCCGCGCTGTCGTCCGGCATTGCGAGGCGATACGCCACCGGTTCGCAATCGTGGATGCTCCGTCGGGGCTGCCGGTCGGATTTGATCCGCGATCAGCGATCGCAGACTCAAGCTACGCGGCGCTCTACACCCCGTGGCTGATCGTCGCGGGCCTCGCTGACTCGCGGCAGCGGCGGACGGTGCCACCCAGCGGACACGTGGCGGGCATCTATGCCAGGATCGACAGCGAACGCGGCGTGCACAAGGCCCCTGCCAATGAAGTTGTTCAGGGCGTGCTCGGCGTCACTGACGCAATCGACGACCATGTTCAGGATGTAATTAACCCGCTTGGCATCAATGCGCTGAGGAACTTCTCAGGCCGCGGCTTACGTGTCTGGGGTGCGCGAACTCTTAGCACCGATCCGCAGTGGAAGTACGTCAACTTGCGGAGGCTGTGCATCTACCTCGAGCGCAGCATCGACGAGGGGACCAGGTGGGTGGTCTTCGAGCCCAACAGCGAGGATGTTTGGAAACGCGTCGCCACGCTCGTCCAGGAGTTCCTTTACAAGGTGTGGAGATCAGGAGCCTTGCAGGGTTCCGTTCCCGAGCAGGCATTCTTCGTTCGCTGCGATCGTTCCACGATTACGCAGAGCGACGTCGACAACGGTCGGCTCATATGCGAGATCGGAGTGGCCCCTGTGCGGCCGGCTGAGTTCGTCATCATTCGCATCGGTCAACGCACGTCTGAAGCAGGTCGATAGTCCCGGGCGCGCTCGTGAAGCCCAGGCTGTGGCATGCCGAGTCTGCGGTTTCATTGCCAAGCGGGGAGGCCTGTTCCGAAGCCGACCAAGCGAGATCTTCAAGGCGCCGCGGATCGACGCCGCGCGCACGGCTGGGCGCTTTTCTTCATGCCGAGGTCGACCGCTCGCCCGGAACAGGCAACGGTTGTTGCCGGTTCCGGTGAGGTTACGCAGTCGCGCTGGCTGCTGACGGACCAGCCATCACGGCGCGGCCACTACGACTTGCGCCATGATCCCGTAGCCTTGCATCTGAGGCGTCCCGTTCCAGCGAAGGAAGCCCGGTTCGACGTCGCTGCCGACAGAGGGCGTGGTCGTAGGTGAGGCGTAGACGCCGACGTTGAGGGAGTCGTAGGGACCTGTCACGCCGAGCGGCGCGGGACCATGAGTTCTCGTGTTGTACGACACGTCATAGGCAAGCACGTCGTCTGGCAGAGTCACGTTCAGTGAACGAAGATCGAACCTGATCGTGGAAGCGAACCCGTTGTAGCAAATGCCGTTCGCAGCTTTCCATTTCCCGGCATCCATGCCTACGCATGTCGGATCAGCGGAGGGTCGGTACGGAATGCTGAAGGTCTGAGTCCGCGTCGCAAGCAAGCTGCCGCTGCTGTTGTAGACCGTGATGGTGATGGGGTGGTTGAACGTGGCGTTCGGGGCCGAGGCACAAGTGCCCAGGTTCCACGCACCGGTCTGGCAGGCCCAGCTGCTCATCGCGACAGTGATGCTGTGAAGCGTCCGGGGTGAACCAGGCTGCAGGGCGATACGATCGCCCAGGCTGGTGAGGGATACAGCCTCGAAGCCGTAGCTGGGCATGTTGGGCGGCAGTGGCGCAATCGCCTCAAATCCCACGACCGTTTGTGCCGTAATGGCCACCGTGGTGGGCACGCTGTCCACCTTGCCGTCGTTCACTATCAAGGTGGCCACGTAGGTGCCTGCCGCGTCCGCGGTGAATGTCGGGCTCGCGGTCGTGGCGCCGCTCAAAGACGCGGAACTGCCCATGGGCTTGCTGCTCAATGTCCATGAATAGGTGAGCGCGTCGCCGTTGGCATCCGAGCTGCCGCTGCCGTTCAGGGTGACGCTGGAGCCAGCAACCACTGACTGGGCACTGCCGGCATTGGCGATCGGTGCCGCATTGGCGACGGCAGCCGTGAGAGTCACGGTTGAGGACGCGCTGTCGAGTTGGCCATCGTTGACTGTTAGCGCGGCGATGTACGTACCGGCGACGTCGGCGGTAAAGGTTGGTTTGGCTAGAGTGGCGCCGGTCAGGGCCGCCGCACTACCGGCGGGCTTGCTGCTGAGTGTCCACGCGTATGTCAGCGGATCGTTGTTCGCATCGGAACTCGCGCTGCCATCCAACGTGACGGTCGTCCCCGTGAGGACGTTTTGTGCGCTACCCGCGTTTGCCACCGGTGCCGCATTTGCCATTGCTGCGGTCACCGTGACGTTGGCGGCACTGCTGTTCAGTGCACCATCATTGACGACCAGGCTCGCGACGTACGAACCCGGCAGATCCGCAGTGAATGTGGGTTTGGCAGAACTCGGGTCGCTCAGAGTGGCACTGCTGCCTGCCGGCTTGCCGGTCAGCGTCCATGCGAAACCGATGAGATCGCCGTTCGGGTCGATGCTGCGGCTGCCGTCCAGTGTGATCACCGTCGAACCCGCTATCACGCTTTGGCTGGGTCCGGCATTGGCAACAGGCGCCAAATTGGCCGTATCTGAACTTACCCCGCATGCCGATAGCGCCCCCGAAGCGACAAGGGCCGCAATTGCTGCTTTCTTCATTCTCACGTTCATCCTTTACCTGGGGCCGACCGCCCAAGCACTGCACGATCGGATACAAGCCACGCCCGTCTAGCTGCCCGGGCCGGCGGATTGTTAGATGGGAAGGTGGCCTTCATCGCTCGCAATAACGAGGTGTAAGCAAGCCAAATCGAACAAGCAGCTTGTCCGGTGAAGGCGCTTTGATTGCGTCAAGCAGGGTGGCCAACTGCCCCGGTCGGCCGGCCGCAAAGAGCCCTATCGCGAGAGCGACTGTCGCGACCGCGCCTGGCCTCTTATTCCTGCCGGACGGCCGGGTTCGGCCATAGCCAGTTGGATGTGGCGGATCATCCGTTCGACCCGATAGCGGACGCTGGGCGGCGACGCTAAGCTGGCTGGGCGCGGCATCGCTACCGGTCGGACGCGCGAGCGGTCAGCTCCCGCGCTGGCAGCTTGCTGGCCGCGCACCAGCAGTTGCCGGCAACAGCCAGACAATCGAGAGTCGCCCGATAGCGGACAGCAACCCCGCGCGCCATGAACATCTTCGTCTCGTATAGCCCAGCGGATAATGAGTTGGTATCGGCGATCGTTTCGCTGTTGTGTGCAAGCAATAGCGCGCTCGCCTACTGCGATGCGGACTCGATACGCAGAAGTGGCAGATGGCGCGAAGAACTGGAAGCCGCAATTTTGGAAGCCAATGTGGTTCTGGTGTTCTGGTGCCACCACTCGAACACGTCGTATGAAGTGCGGAAGGAGTTCGCGCTTGCTCTCGAACAAGGCAAGGACGTCCTGCCTTTGCTGTTGGATGGAACTCCGCTGCCTAGCAAACTTGCCGGCCGTCGCACCATCGACTTTCGTGCCCGCGTCGGAGTGATACACGAGGGATCATCGGAGCAGGAAGAGCAAGGCGACCTGGCAGAGCGAGCGGAAGCCGACCGCCTGATAGCAAGTGATATTTCAAGACAGTACGAGGAGCTGCTGGTAATGGGCCTCGCGAGGGAAATCGAAACAGAGTTGGCCTCCAGGCTGGGACCCAGCTGAGGTTCTTGGGTCGGAACGCTGGCCGTCCCGAGTTCCAGCCGGGCGGCCGTAGCCGGTCAGCCGACCTGGCTCAGCCGGGTGCGGTCATTCGTGGCACAAATTCTCTAGTAACCCATCCGCATGGACGTGTCGTCTTCGTCTTCAATGTCGACCTTGGCTGACGGCGGCAACTTCGCGATGATCTCTTCGATCATCCGGACGTGCTCGGCCTCTTCGTCCCGCAACTCTTCGAACAGCGCCTTGACCTCCGGCTGTTTCACGCTGCGCAGCGCCCTGTCGTAGAACGCGAAGGCTTTCTTTTCGGAGTGCAATGCCACCTGGTACGCCTTGAACTCGGACATGTTCCGGCTGGGCGCGCCGACATCGGGGGCCTCCACATCGAAGATGTCGTTAAGCTTGACTCTTGCGGGCTCATCGCCAAACAGTGCGCGCCGCCGCTCGGCGAGTTCATCACCGTGCTTCTTCTCATTCTCGGCCATCGACTGGAACACCGACCCGGCATCGTTGGAAAAGCTGCGACCGATTTGTCTGGAGAACAAGGTGTAGCGCTCGAACGCCTCGACCTCGATCAGATGGGCCATGTCGAGAGTGTCCATCAATGTCAGTTGGGAAAAATCGACTTTCGCTGCCATAAGTCCTCCGCCTTGAGTGCAACGCGCCCCGTCAGCTGAGCGTGAGCCTGTTCAATGAATAGAAAATTCAAACCTCCGTTCATGCCAAACAAGACGGTATCACTGCGCTGATTGCCCCGCCGCAGCAACCGACGCCCCGCGTGGTCCGGCGCCGGTTCTGCTCCTGATCGTTCAGGGCGCCTGCACGCTCCGGGTTCCGGATAGGTATAAAGGCAAATTAACTGTGAAAAGGTAGCGAGTCATGGCGATTCCACACGCGCAATCGGGTCAGGTGATAAATGTGCGGCCGCTCGGTCCCGCGTTGACGGACGAACGGACCATTGCGCTGTTCAAGACTGACGACCTCGAGGTCATGCGGCTGGTCCTCACGGCGGGCAAGTCGCTACCGCCACACAAGGTGGCTGGCGAGATAACGATCCAGTGCATCGAGGGCAGGATCGATGTCACTTTGGACGGCGAGAGCAGGGTTCTGGACGCCGGCCAGTTGATCTACCTGGCGCGCGATGTGGTGCACGGGGTGGTCGCGATCGAAGACGCATCGGTTTTGGTGACGATCGCCCTGCTCAGGTAGCTCCGCGTGATCCACGCCGATCCACGGCCCGCGTTTTGTGTGGTGCTGCCGGCCCGCAATAAATTACTTACCTCCGCAGGCGGCGCATCATGGACGGAAGTTCCAGCGCTTCGACTGGGGTGCGAAGCACGTTAGGCACATGCCTATGGGGAAGCGATCATGACGTCCGCAGAAACCGACTTCCTGCTCTGTCTTGCGGCTCTCTCGTTGTCATTCGCCGGCTTTTCTGCGGTGGTGGTGACCCTTCGAGGCGCGCTGGGAGGCGAGATCTCCGATCGGCACCTCCGCCTCGTGCGTCTCTATATTGAAGGTGGATTGCTAGTGACCGCTTTGGCATTGGTTCCCGCACTCCTGAATCTCCTTCCCATTTCCGACTCGCTCATCTGGCCTGTGTCCAGTGCAGCCGCTGCGTCGATCTTCACCGTCTTGCTCCTGAGCCAGTTTCGCCGCCGCCGCGCAGTCGAGGGCGGCCGCTTTCCGCCATGGGTCGTCATCATTTACGCGGTTTCGCTCGTCGCCGTTGTAGGTCTCTGGCTCAATGCTGCGGGGATTCCGTTTCCGCCGAGCGTGGGCCCTTACGCTGTTGCATTGACGTGGGCACTTTGCGTTTTTGGTTTCATCTTTGTGCGGACTATCGACATCTTTCTGAGCCGCGCTCAAACCTGAAGCGGTCATGGGCGATCGCGGTTGTCTGCAGGGCTCCCGCCTGTTTCGGACAGCCAGAACTGCCGTGGCGGGTGCAACTATGATGCTGCGCCTGCATCGTTTCGTTGCTGCACCCTGAGGCACGGCCTCGTTTGAATCGCGACAGGAAGACGATGCGCATTTAGTCAAATCCACGGAGAGGCCGATCATGGCAATCACAGCAACCCGAGTAACAGAATGAATTTCATCAAATCCAGACTTCTTGCTGCCGGTGCGGCATCAGTTCTCGCCCTTGGCGCTTGCAACCCCTCAAAAGACGCAAAGCCTGACCAGGCCTCTGCGGGTCCGGTTGTCGCGACGGTGAACGGCATGGCCATCAACCAGCGAACGGTCGACATGATCGCCAAGCAGGCCGGTCATTCAGGACGGCCCGATACGCCCGAGTCCAGAGCAGAAATCATTGAGCAGCTTGCGCTGCAGATGGTGATCGCGGAGGAGGCGGTGAAGAAGGGACTGGACAAGTCGCCCGAGGTTGCGGATCAACTCGACACAATCAAGAAATCGGTACTGGCCAACGCCTATGTGCAGGACTTCATCAAGAACAATCCGGTCAGCGACGACGCGCTGAAGGCCGAATACGACCGCATCAAGGCGTCCGTCGGCGGAACCGAATACAAGGCGCGCCACATCTTGGTGGAGAAGGAGTCGGAAGCCAAGGACGTCATCGCCCGGCTCAAGAAGGATCCGGGAGCCTTCACGAAACTGGCGATGGAGCGATCCAAGGACCCGGGCTCCAAAGCCAAGGGGGGTGAACTCGGATGGTTCGACCCAAAAAGGATGGTGCCGGAATTCGGCGCTGCCGTGAGCAAGCTCGAGAAGGGCAAGTTCACCGAGGTCCCGGTCAAGACCCAGTTCGGCTATCACGTCATCCTGCTGGAAGACTCCCGGGCGATCGAGCCGCCTCCGCTGGAACAGGTCAAGCCGCAGCTCACCCAGCAACTCCAGCAGCAGAACTGGAGGAAACAGATGGAGGCGCTGAAGGCCGCGGCGAAGATCGAGATGGTTGGCGCTCCCGCCCCGGCTCCGTCGGCACCGGGTTCGGCTGCGCCAAAGTGAACCCGGATCGTCCCGTGACCGAGTGAAACGGAAGCGGGGCGGTCGTGCGGCAACTACCACAGCCGCGCCGCGGCTAGATGACGATCTGCGTGCCGATCTCGATCACGCGATTGGGCGGAATGCGGAAGAAATCCGACGCCGGCTGGGCGGTGCGCATCATCCAGCTGAATAGGCGTTCGCGCCAATCGGCCATGCCACCGCGCCTGCCGGTGAGCACCGTTTCACGTGAGAGGAAGAACGAGGCTTCGTTCGGCTCGATCGTGAAAGCGAATCGGCTCGCCAGCGTGCGCGCGATGTCGGCAATGTCGTACGAGTCCTTGAAGCCCAGATATACCTTGACGTAGTAGCAGCCAAGGCCGAGATCACGGATTTCCGCTGAATCCTCGGGCTCCACACGCGGAACGTCTTTCGGTACTGCCGTGAGGAAGACGACCCGCTCGTGCAGGACACGGTTGTGCTTGAGGTTGTGCAGCAGAGCGTGCGGCACTTCATCCACGCCCCCTGACATGAACACAGCAGTTCCTTCCACGCGCTGCGGCGGGAAAGCCGTCAGATTCCTGAGAAACGGCTCGAGCGCAACTCCGCCGCGTAAGCGCTCCTGCTTGACGAGCACCCGGCCCCGCTTCCAGGTGGAAAAGATAAAGAACAGAACCCCGCCGAACGCCAGCGGGAACCAGCCTCCGTGTCCGATCTTGGCCGTATTCGCCGCCAGGAAGGCAAGGTCGAGCGCCAGCAGCGGCAGCAGGATCATCGCCAGCTTCCACGGCCTCCAGTCCCATCGATGATGCGCCACCACCATCACGCCCAGCGTCGTGATGACCATCGTGCTGGCCACGGCGATGCCGTAGGCGGCGGCCAGGTTCGACGAACTGCCAAAGCCAAGCACCAGAAGAACGACGGCGACCAGCAGCAGCCAGTTCACGATCGGCACGTAGATCTGGCCGACCGCGGTCTCGGACGTGTAGAGCACCGACATGCGCGGCAGGTACCCCAGTTTGATGGCCTGACTGGTAATGGAGAAGGCACCCGAGATCACCGCCTGCGATGCGATGACCGTGGCTGCCGTTGCCAACACCACGAGGGGAAGCTGCAGCCATTGCGGCGCCAGCAGGAAGAACGGACTGCGGACGGCGCCGGGATCCTGCAGAACGAGACTGCCTTGCCCGAAATAGTTGAGCAGTAGGCAGGGCATGACCAGCCAGAACCAGGCGACGCGGATCGGGCCGCGACCGAAGTGACCCATGTCCGCGTACAGCGCCTCTCCGCCGGTCAGCG
>Ga0316600_10000107_pt1 | contig 56944 bp, 51 predicted proteins | sample OWC_soil_day5_CT_FD_207652 | JGI IMG/M metagenome (GOLD analysis project Ga0316600, IMG submission 207652) | Wetland soil microbial communities from Old Woman Creek delta, Ohio, United States - OWC_soil_day5_CT | ecosystem: Environmental > Terrestrial > Soil > Wetlands | place: USA: Ohio... | reverse complement strand
GAAAAGTATAACAAGATGATGAAATCCGCACATCATTTTTCATCACTATTTGTGTCGCAAGCGGTAGCGGCGAAATGGAGGTTTTTATGAAAAATTTAGATCCTAGTCGACGACTTAGAGAAACTACCCGATTGTTAATTCGAAACCTTGGATTTTTAGATAGGAGTGAAGCAGTATGCTGTGGTATCACGTTAACCCAATGTCATACAATCATTGAAACGGGTCGAAGAAAGCAAATATCTGTTAATGAACTATCTGAATTGCTCGATCTTGATAAAAGTACAGTCAGCAGAACTGTAGAACAGTTAGTGAATAATGACATTTTAGTTCGGCAACCCGATTTGAGTGACCGACGTTATGTCGTGTTACAGCTCACAGGAAAAGGTGAGGAGTTATTTGGAAACATCGAGCAGCGAATGGAAGCATACTTTGCAGAAATTATAGGTTCAATACCTGAAGAAAAGCGGGAACAAGTGATAGAAGGTTTAGAGCTTTTCTCAGAAGCAATACACAACAAACGATGTTGTTGATTTATTTAGGGTCATAATTACTGATAAATATAAAATGAATGATAGGGGGAATTAGTATGACACAAGATATTAGGGAAGATGTGAGAAAAAAATATGCACAGGCTATTACAAATAAACTAAGTTGTTGCGGTGCTGGGACATCTCATAATCCAATAACGGGAAACTTATATGAATCAAATGAAATTGAGGGATTGCCTGAAGACATCGTCAATGGATCATTCGGGTGTGGCAATCCGACAGCTCTTGCAGAGTTACATGCAGGGGAGATAGTCTTGGATTTAGGTAGCGGCGCTGGACTTGATGTACTTCTTTCAGCAAAGAGAGTGGGACCCTATGGTAAAGCCTACGGGCTAGATATGACAGATGAAATGTTATCAGTAGCCAAAGAAAATCAGGCTCGTTCTGGAATTACTAATGTAGAATTTTTGAAAGGTCACATAGAAGCCATTCCATTATTAGGTAATACAATCGATGTAATTATCTCTAATTGTGTTATTAATCTTTCAGGTGACAAAGATAAAGTGTTACAGGAAGGTTATCGTGTGCTAAAACCTGGTGGTAGGTTAGCAATATCGGATATTGTATTAACCCGTGTGTTACCGCTAAGTGTACAAAGAAATCTAACTGCTTGGGCAGGATGTATAGCTGGGGCACTACTTGAAGAAGAATACAAGGAAAAACTTATTTCTGCCGGATTTACAAATATAGAAATAGTACGAACACGGACGTATGAGTTTAGCAAAGAACAAGCAGATGTACTTCTAGCTGACTTGTCAGAAACGGAAAGAAAAGATTTAAGAGGTGGTTTAGTAAGTGCTTTTATTCGTGCTAAAAAGCCAGCTGATATGCTTGTCGTAGATGAGGAATATACGATTCGCACTGCTAAAGACTCTGACTTATCTGCGATTGATAAACTTCTGTCAGAGAACGGATTAACAACCTCTGGTGTACGCGAAAATCTATCGAATTTTTTAGTAGCTGAATGTGAAAATATTGTAGGCGTTATTGGAATCGAATTTGCTGGACATGCAGTAATGCTAAGATCAATGGCAATTTCTCAAGAGTTAAGGAAACGTGGTATAGGGGCAGCCTTATTTAATCGCTGTCTGGAAATAGCACGTGCTGCAGGCAGCAAAGATGCATATCTTTTAACGAATACAGCAGAAAAATTTGTAACGTGTTGGGGATTTCATAAGATACAACGATCAGAAATACCAGATGACCTTATGCAAAGTTCAACGCTAAATAATTTTTGCTCAGCATCAAGTATTTGCATGAAGTTAAAATTATAAAAGAGTATTAGTAATAATGGAGAAGGAGCAGAGAAAAATTTATGGATAATGATTTAATGATAAAAACAAAAAAACTTCCTTCTGTTATAACTACTGTACTAGAACAACAAGATTGTGAATTAGTTTAAACTTTTATTATGTTTGTTGGTTGCATTTTAATTAGTTAGCTCATATAATGATTATATATTCCTATATGGGAATATACTACTATTGAAGCAGGTGAATTATGAAATACATTGATGTTTTGAAAGCATTAGCGGATTATAACCGATTAGCAATTATGTGTTATTTAGAAAATGGTACGAAATGTGTTTGCGAAGTTGAACAAATTTTATCGATTTCCCAGTCTGCTACATCCAAACACCTGAACAAATTAAGAATGGCGGGGCTTATAGAAGCCGAGAAAAAAGCACAGTGGGTATATTATAGTATCCCAAGCAAAATCTATTTGGAATATCCATTCTTGGAAAAACTTCTTGATGATGCACGTAAGCAATATGCATTTGATACGATTAAAGTAACTAAATTTGATAACTGCTAAAAGTTAGGGGGGAAAATATGAAACGGGTAGCCTTTATTTGTGTTCATAATTCTTGTCGGTCTCAGATGGCTGAAGCTTTTGGTAAAGTACTGGGGCTTGGTGTATTGGAATGCTTTTCCGCAGGTACAGAAAAGCGGAATCAAATGAATCAAGATGCAGTGAGAATCATGAAAGAAATCGGCGTAGATATGGAACTTCATCAGAAACCGAAACTATTGAATGATATCCCAAAAGTGGATATTGTAGTAACCATGGGCTGTAATGTAAACTGTCCGATTGTTTCTTGTACCCATCGTGAAGATTGGGGGCTAGATGATCCATCAGGAAAATCTGATGAAGAGTTTAGAATTATACGGAACACAATAAAAACCAAAATGGAAGATCTTATTTGCCGGATAAAATCTGGCGTAATCTAAATTTAAAAAGCGGAGCGTGTTATGATGAAAAAAATTATAATTTATGACCCAGCAATGTGCTGTTCTACAGGAATATGCGGGGCAAGTGTGGATAAAGAGCTTTTAAGAGTGGCAACAGTGATTGAAAATCTTACGCGAAAAGGCGCACAAATAAACCGGTTTAATTTATCTAGTCAGCCAAATGCTTTCGTAGAAAATCAGCTCATCAATGATCAGTTAAAACAACATGGACCTGAAATATTACCAATTACTTTAGTGGATGGCGAGATAGCTAAAACAAAGTCCTATCCTAGCAATGAGGAGTTTGCAGAGTGGACTGGAATCAAGGTGAATTTTAAACCTAAAAAAACAGGGTGCTGTTGCTCTGATGGTGGGTGCTGTTAACATGACAAATGAAAAAAACTCGTTGCAATTTTACAAACCTTCGCTGATAAATCTTACCAAATATTTCTTTTTTACAGGTAAAGGCGGCGTTGGTAAGACATCAGCCGCTTGTGCAACAGCAGTTGATCTAGCTGATAGTGGTAAAAAGGTAATGCTAATTAGTACAGATCCAGCCTCTAATTTGCAGGATGTATTTGGTGTAGAACTTAATAATAAGGGAACTGCTATACCTGAAGTTTTGAATCTTACCGTAGTGAATTTAGATCCTGTGGAGGCAGCACGTGAATACAAAGAACAAGTAGTAGGCCCATATAAAGGGGTATTACCTGATGCGGTTATTGCCAATATGGAAGAACAATTGTCTGGCTCTTGTACAGTGGAAATTGCTGCTTTCAATGAATTTTCTCATTTTTTAACCGATGAAAGCATAAAGAATGTATATGACCATGTGATTTTTGATACGGCACCAACAGGACACACGCTTAGAATGCTTCAACTCCCATCGGCATGGAGTAATTTTATTAGTGAAAATACGCATGGAGCTTCTTGTCTTGGGCAGTTAGCTGGATTAGAAAGCAATAAAGAAATGTATAAAAATGCAGTTGCTACGCTGGCGGATTCAGAATCTACAACCGTTATACTTGTGGCAAGACCAGAGAAGACGCCACTATTAGAAGTAAAACGCGCATCCGAAGAATTGAAAGGGCTTGGTGTTAATAATCAAACGATGATTATTAACGGAGTGATGGAGTTAGAAGCCACTGAGGATGACGTAGCACAGAGTTTGTATAATAAGCAGCAGCAAGCACTACAGGAGATTCCAGAATCTCTACGTGCAATTGCAACTTACTATATACCTCTTCGTGCCTATAATGTATACGGTGTAAAGAATATCCGTAAAATGTTAAGGGACAATTCTCTCGAAGAAATAAAAGCTACTGATAAAATAAATAACGTAGATTCACTAAACACATTAATTGAAGATATTTATGCTACGCATAAAAAAGTTATTTTTACAATGGGCAAAGGCGGTGTAGGTAAAACTACACTAGCAGCAGCAATTGCATTAGGTTTAATTAAAAAGGGAATGAACGTACACCTAACGACCACGGATCCAGCTCATCACTTAAAATTTACCTTAGCTGAAAGCGACAAATTAAAGATAAGCCATATTGATGAAGCAAACGAGCTTGAAAAATATAAGGCCCAGGTGCTGGCTAAAGCTAGGGAATCTATGGGTGAGGCAGATTTAGCTTACATTGAAGAAGATCTAAGATCTCCATGTACGCAAGAAATTGCGGTTTTCAGAGCGTTTGCTGAAGTTGTTGAAGAGGCAGAGGATAACCAGGTTGTCGTAATTGATACAGCGCCTACAGGGCATACATTGTTATTATTAGATGCCGCGCAGAGTTATCATAAAGAAATTCAAAAAAATCAAGGCGATATACCAGAAAGCGTGAAGAAACTTCTACCAAAATTAAGAAATGCCGCTGAGACCGAAGTGGTTATTGTAACGCTTCCAGAAGCAACACCAGTCTATGAAGCTTTGCGCCTAAATAGTGATCTTAAGCGGGCAGGGATTCATTCAAAATGGTGGGTTGTAAATTCAAGTCTTTATCTTACCAATACGCACAGCCCATTATTGAAAGCAAAAGCGCAGAGTGAAGTTGAGTGGATTAATAAAGTCATTGAAACATCGCATGGTCATACTGTTCTAATTAAATGGCATGGTAATGAGATTCAAGGAAAAGGGCTATTGAGTCTATATTAACAAGTGCAATTGAATAGGAGGAATATAAATTGACAGATCAAAAACGATTGGACTTTTTTGAGCGCTATTTAAGTGTATGGGTGGCTTTATGCATTGTGATTGGCATCGGTTTTGGTAGATTATTTCCTAACGTGGTCAATGCTTTAAGTAATATGGAAGTTAGCCATGTAAATTTACCGATTGCTATCTTAATTTGGTTAATGATTTATCCGATGATGCTGAAAATTGACTTTTCAGCGATTCTAAAAGTTGGAGAAAAGCCAAAAGGTTTATTTATTACCTTATTTGTGAATTGGATTGTAAAACCATTTAGCATGGCGTTTCTTTCGTGGCTTTTCTTTAACAATATTTTTATCAATATGATAGGTCAGCAGCTCGCCAACGAATATATTGCTGGTGCCATTATTTTGGCAGCTGCGCCATGCACCGCTATGGTCTTTGTTTGGAGTTATTTAACTGATGGCGATCCAGCGTATACGTTGGTGCAAGTCGCTATCAATGATCTTATTATGCTCGTACTATTTGCCCCGATTGTCATGTTTTTATTGGGTGTTTCCAATATTGTTGTACCCCAAGATGTACTATTTATGTCGGTTCTACTTTATATCGTTATTCCACTAGTTGCCGGTTATATAACAAGGCGTGTTTTAATTGCATCTCATGGGGAGGAGTGGTTTACTACTAAATTCTTGGCACCATTAAAACCAGTAACCATTCTTGCGTTACTTGTAACCTTGGTGATTATTTTTGCTTTTCAAGGCGATGTTATTACAAACAATTGGTTTAGTATTATTCTAATTGCTATCCCAATTCTCATCCAAGTGTATTTTAATTCAGCACTAGCCTATGGGTTATCTAAGTATTTTAAAGTGCCACATTCTATTGCCGCACCAGGAGCGCTGATCGGTGCCAGTAATTTTTTTGAATTGGCAGTAGCGGTTACTATTTCGCTATTTGGTTTAAAGTCAGGAGCAACCTTGGCTACAGTCGTCGGTGTATTGGTAGAAGTCCCAGTTATGCTTTCAGTGTGTAGCTTCTGTAACCGAACTCGGCATTGGTTTGATTTCGAAACTAAAGAAGTAAGTAGCAAAAAGAATGTATAAAAGAAAATAGAGCTATACAAAGACCTCTTGGAATATAATTATTTCAGGAGGTCTTTGTATAGCTAGGGGAAGGTATTTTTACGTATATGAGTGTGTAAAGTAGAGCAATGGGGAAAATAGTGTGCTATTTGACAACAATATAAGTTCATTGTTAAAATGTAGAAGAAATAGAGATGTTTTTTTGAATAAGTAAATAATTAATTACATAAATAATTGGCAAACCTTCTTAAAAGAAGGGACGCAAAGCCGTGGATCTAAGGGCGTAATAGTCTATGATAGCCAGGTTGCATATAAAGCAATCTGGCTATTTTTATGTTTAAAAGAAAGGGAGAAAACATAGTGATAAATAAATGTTCTTGTGGAAGTAAACACTTTGAAGATGTTGATGTAACTCCTGTTGGAGCTAGTAATAGAAGATATTTTACAAGATGTAAGCAGTGCGGTTTAGTTATAGCTGTATTTGGGGACGATCAAAAGGAAACATATTATGATTGTCTAGCCAATTCGTTAAGTGAAATCGGGAAAAAATTAAAAACATATATTTGCAAAAGTTTTTAGGGTAATTCGTAAAATTATAATTGAATTTTGGGATAAAGTTAGCTTATATGGCGAAAATAAAGATTGAATTAAATTTCTAAAAACAACTGAAAAGCATAACTTTATTCAATAAAGAAGCAGCATTTATTTATCTATACTTGTTTTGAACAGATACCTCTTAAGATATAATTATCTTGAGAGGTTTTTTAGGTTAGGGCGGCTTTTTTTAGCATTGTATAAATTAATGAATTATGATGAGCCTATGATATATGTCTTGGAAAAATCGTATAAGCTTTCATTAAATCTAGAATACTATTGCTGGAGGTGTATCTATGTTAATGAATTGGCTATTGATGAAATTAACGAATCCAGCAATGGATGATACTGTTAAGAAAATGTTTACAGAAGGATATTCCGATAATCTTTTTCTTATGGTAACAGCCGCAGAAAAAATATCGCCAAAAGCTATGATTGAAAGTGCAATGAGAGCGGAATCAGGCAAAGAATTAGCTCGTCCGTTAGGAAGCCCAGTGGTACTATCACCATGGGATAAAATTTTATTGAATCCCAAGCAATTATTTCAATTGCCAAATGAAGATTATACGATGATTAATACTCAAACAGTGATTGGGCCAAATGCGAAGAAGCCTTTAATTTTAGATATTCCGATTATGATTACGGGGATGTCTTATGGGGGATCACTTAGTTTACCTATGAAGATGGCATTAGCAAAAGGAGCTGCTATGGCAGGGACTTCTACCAATACAGGAGAATCGGCAGTAACCAATGAAGAACGCGACTCGGCGAAATTCTTGATTGGGCAATATCATCGTGGTGGACAGTTAAGTGGGCCAGAGCAATTAAGTCGTTTGGATGCAATTGAAATTCAGCTTGGTCAAGGCGCATGGGGTGGTGCAGTGGATGAACCAATGCTGGCGAAGGATATTGGCAGTCATTTGCGCAAAGCGTGGCATTTAGAAAAAGGACAGGATGCTACGGTCTATGCTCGTATGCCGGGCAAGAGTACGACACAAGACTATATTGATATGATCAATACGATGAAAGAACAATATGATGTACCTGTTGGGGTAAAGATTGCGGGAACGGATTATATAGAATATGAACTGGCTGTAATAGCCAAAACACAAGCAGATTATATTGTAATAGATGGATCGGAGGGCGGGACTGCATCGTCCAATCCAACGTTACAGGATAATGTTGGATTGCCTACGTTGCATACATTGGTAAGAACAGTTGCGTGGTTAACTAAACAGGGGTTAAGAGAAAAATTTAGTATTATTGTTGCGGGCGGAATGTCAACTCCAGGACATTTTTTGAAGGCACTCGCTTTAGGCGCAGATGCAATTTATATTGGAACGGTTGCTCTCCTGGCAGCCATGCATACGCAGATTACGAAGGTATTACCACAATCGCCACCATCACAACTTGCCCTATATACAGGTAAAATGACAGATAAACTGGATATTGATATGGCAGCAGATCATTTAGCTAAATTTTTAAATTCATGTACTTTAGAAATGCAGCTTGCCATTCAAGCAGTTGGTAAAAGTTCAACTAAGGAGCTAAATAGCAGTGATTTGGTAACAGTAGATAAAGATTTAGCAGAGTTTATGGGGATTCGTTATGCGGCAACTCCACGACATAGTAAAGAGGACCTAAAGCAAGAGAATGTCATGAAAAAAGAAAAAAAGAATAATAAATCATTTTTTCACCTGCAATAGAAATAAGATAGACCATAAATAAAACGTGCATTGTTGTTAGCCGTTTTATTTATGGTCTTTTTTTAACCTCGCTCCAATAAGTTGTTACTAAGAGTCTATAGCTAAGGTGGTGCAGTCATTAGTGGAGCGTGCAAAAATACAAGCGATAGGTACTGCAATTCCAGAATATTCAATATCACAACAAGAGGTAAAAGAATTTGTTTCTAAATTATTTGGGCATTCTTATAAAGATATAAATCGTTTACTTACTATATTTGATCATAAGCACATTCATAAGCGTTATGTAGCAATGCCCATGGAATGGTATGCCAAGGAACATTCCTTTGATGAAACGAATTTAATATATCAGCAAGTTGGCTTAAGGCTGGCGGAGCAAGCCAGCCGAGCTGCCATGCTATCAGCGGGGATAGATCCGCTAGAGGTTGATATGATTATCGTAGTTTCTTCAACTGGGATTGCTACACCTACCCTAGATTCTATGTTGATTCAAAGTCTAGGTCTGGCAGAGCATACAAAACGTATTCCTATTTGGGGCTTGGGCTGCGCCGGTGGGGTAGCCGGGTTGGCACGGGCGGCAGAACTGGCGAAAACGGTAACGAAAAAATCTATATTGTTAATAACCTTAGAATTATGTAGTTTGACGTTCCAACGTAACGATTTTTCAAAAGCAAATCTAGTTGGTACGAGTCTTTTCGCTGATGGTGCAGCCGCTGTAGTAATTTCAACAGCTGGGGATGGCCCAGAAATCATAAATAGCTATAGTCATCTATTTCCTAAATCAGCAGATGTGATGGGGTGGGATATCGTAGCAACTGGTCTGAAAGTACGATTTTCCAAAAGTATTCCTCATATTATCCTGAATCTTTTGCCAAAGGTTATGGAAAATTCTTGTGCAAATTGGAATATAGAACAAAATAAAATAGAATACTATATTGTACATCCAGGCGGAGGAAAAGTGATTGAGGCTTATAAAGAGAGTCTTGGCTTGCCGGAGGAGGTACTACAATATGCGACTCGGATTTTGTATGGATATGGTAATATGTCGAGTGTTTCTGTTTTATTTGAGATGAAAGAGTTTATTTCTCATTCTATAAGGAAAGGAAAATATGGAATCATGTTAGCATTAGGACCAGGTTTTAGCGCAGAACAGGTATTGTTTTTATGGTAGTTATAGAGAAATGATCGTTGCTTTGATCACGATTGTACTTTTTCAAAGGGGCATTGAGTTGTATATTGCAAGACGGAACCGTCAGTTTGTTATGCGGTTAGGGGCTAAGGAATATGGAGCCGATCATTATTATTTGTTCTTTGTATTGCATATAGGGTGGATGGTAGGCTGGATTGTAGAAGCCTATATGCATGGGTGGGGATTAAGTAAGTATTGGTATATTTGGGCCATAGTATTATTGGGGGCACAAAGTCTTCGATATTGGTGTATTATCAGTTTGGGCTATTTCTGGAATACGAGGATTTTAGTGATTCCAGGAACTGACCGGGTTCGTATTGGTCCATATCAATTTATTAGTCATCCAAACTATATAGCAGTAGCGTTAGAGATGATCAGCATCCCATTACTGTGTAATGCTTTTATTACCGCTTTCGTCGCTAGTATTTGTAATGCGGTTTTGTTATTAAAGATTCGCATTCCAGCAGAAGAAAGAGCAATAAGTCAATTAAAAAAATAAAGATATAGATATGGCAATTTAAAATGTATTTTTATGAATATATTGATTTTTTCTCAAGAAAAACCATATCATTTTATTCGGACAGGTTTTCTAGCGCATGGAATTTAAAGATTCAATTACAGAGTTCAATTTTAGTCACCTAATCAGCTAACCGTTAAAGTATGATTGTGAACGTAAAAAAAATGAATAAAAGCCGCCATGGGGTGGCTTTTATTCATTTTGACTTTAGTAAGTTAGCGTATTTAGGCGAATGAAAATAATAGATAGATTAAGGTGAAAATTTTATTCTGTACAAAGTAAAAGTAGACCACTAGTAATGAGGATGGCACCGATTATTTGAATGAGATTAACTGGTTCATGATAAAAGAAATGCGTTAATACGATAGTAACGAGTGGTGCACAGGACAAAATAAGTGATACCTCGCCAATATTGCCTTTTTGCAATGCATAAAAATAAGCCAAATCTCCGAAAAAAGCGGCTAGCGCTGCTTCAACGCTGATTGCAATCCAAAAAGATAAAGGTAACTTTGTTATATGCTCATTGTAATTGGTATATGTTAACCATACAATTGCTAATAATGCAGCAATAATTGTACGAATCGCAAAGGCAAACATGGGACTTACATTTGTCAATGCTGTTTTACCGAATAAAGGGGCAATGCCAAGACATAGAACACCTAACATAGCATATAAAAAAACCATCATAATCCTCCATGAACTAGAACATATTAAAATATATATGAAGTAAATCAACAAAATAGAAATGAAGGTGCTATTATTCTATTTTGCGGGGATAATAGTATGGAGCTAGTTAGGAGCGTAATAACGCTAAATGAAATGATTTCATTCATAAAAAATGGGAGCTGATGCAATGAACATTTTGCATCGTAGAAGTGCTGGTTTATGTCTCATATTTATAATTGGTCAAGGTTTAAGTCTGCTCGGAATCATAAGTCGTGGTAACCGTGATTTTATTGGAAACATTGTAGGTACGACAGTATTTTGGCTTGTTTATACATTTTGCGGGTATATTTATAAGTTGCGAGTTCATTATTATATTCGGTTAGCGGTGGTGGTTTCGATTATTAGTGACAGTCTCTTCGGTTTTTATTTTAACCTTTATGTTACGTCTCCGTTATTTGATAGAATACAACATATATTTGCTGCCTATGCGTTGGCTTTATTTTTCTATGCGATTTGCGTGTGTTTTATGAAAGATGTAATTAAAGACAAATGGATGATTTTTATTTTAGTGACCGCTATTGGCATGGCGGCTGGAAGTTTTTACGAAATAATAGAATTTGCAATAGATACGATAATGAAACCACAAATACTAAATCAGCCAAGTCTTCAAGACACGGATTTGGATTTGTTGAGTAATACAGTCGGGGCAATACTTGCTGGAATCCATTCCATGTATAGTTGTTTAGGTAATCAAGAAATTTACGTAGGTGAAGAGTAAGGATGCATAAGGTTCATGTAAGTGGTTTGAAAATTACTTTATTTTTGAGAAAATCATTTTGACATATACAAAATAACGGCAAAAAATGGCATATATAAACGATGGTTAACACGGCGTTGCACTATAAAAACACTTATGTATTTATTGGGGAAAATCTAGATTTAATTGTTGACAAGCCTTATGAAAAAGTAGTATTATACAAAACAATATCAAATGAGCTGTAATATTAAATTTTAAGTAAAGAAGGGGTATAAATTGGCATATTATTTTAGTGAACCATCACACACTTTTGGAGAATACTTATTAGTTCCGGGATACTCTTCGGTAGACTGTGTTCCAAGTAATGTAAGTTTAAAAACTCCACTCGTAAAATTTAAAAAAGGTGAAACACCTGCGATTACAATGAATATTCCGATGACTTCAGCAATCATGCAAGCTGTCTCTGATGATAAAATGGCGATTGCTCTTGCAAAAGAAGGTGGAGTCTCTTTTATTTATGGTTCTCAATCCATTGAGAATGAAGCAGAGATGGTTGCTAGAGTTAAAAATTATAAATCTGGCTTTGTTGGTAGTGACTCTAACATAAAACCAACAACTACTTTGGCAGAAATTCTTGCATTAAAAGAAAAAACAGGTCATTCTACGATGGCAGTTACAGATGACGGTACGCCTACAGGTAAATTGGTTGGTATCGTTACAAGTCGTGATTACCGTGTAAGTAGAATGAGCAAAGATACAAAAGTAGAAGAATTTATGACTCCTTTTAGTAAATTGATACATGCGGATGCAGATACATCTTTAAAAGAAGCTAATGATTTAATCTGGGAACATAAATTAAACATGTTACCATTAATTGATAAAGATCAGCGGTTAACTTATATGGTATTTAGAAAAGATTATTCTGATAACAAAGAAAATGAACATGAATTAATTGATGCTAAGAAACGTTATATTGTTGGTGCTGGTATCAATACGCGCGACTATGCGGAACGCGTTCCGGCCTTAATTGCAGCAGGTGCGGATGTTCTTTGTATCGATTCATCAGAAGGTTTCTCCGAATGGCAAAAAATCACGTTGGAATATATCCATAAAACTTTCGGCGATCAAGTAAAAGTTGGTGCTGGTAACGTCGTAGACAGAGAAGGTTTCCGTTTCTTAGCAGAAGCTGGGGCTGATTTCATCAAGGTTGGTATTGGTGGAGGCTCCATCTGTATTACGCGTGAACAAAAAGGAATTGGGCGCGGTCAAGCAACTGCTCTTATCGATGTTGTTGCAGCCCGCAATGAGTACTTCGAAGAAACTGGTGTTTATATTCCGGTTTGCTCTGATGGCGGTATTGTGCATGATTATCATCTTACTTTAGCACTTGCTATGGGCGCCGATTTCATGATGCTTGGCAGATACTTCTCCCGCTTTGATGAAAGTCCTACTAACAGAGTTAAAATTAATGGCAATTATTTAAAAGAATATTGGGGCGAAGGATCTAATCGTGCTAGAAATTGGCAACGTTATGACATGGGCGGCGATAAAAAGTTATCTTTCGAAGAAGGTGTGGATTCCTATGTTCCATACGCTGGTAGCTTAAAAGATAATGTTGGTATCACTTTAAGTAAAGTTCGTTCTACAATGTGTAACTGTGGCGCTCTTAGTATTCCAGAGTTTAAAGAAAAAGCTAAACTTACCTTGGTGTCTTCGACGAGTATAGTTGAAGGTGGTTCCCACGATGTTATTCTTAAAGATAAATTCTCTCGTGATTAATCAAAGAAACCAGTAAATAAAAGGCATCTGCCATGCTTGGTAGATGCCTTTTGTTCTGTCGTTTTGAAATTTTACTATCCTATGGTAAAATAAAACTATTATACTATTTAAGTATAAAAAAAGTGGATCTGATATAAATTTCTTTTATAGGAGGATATCATATGAAAAGAAGCATACAGAAAATATTTTGCTTATCGATTTGTTTAACATTGATGAGTTTATTATTTTCAGGGTGTGGAACGAAAGAAAATAGTAGTAATGCAAATGAGATATTGCTCGGCGGTGATTATGAATTAACAGGTGGTTTAGCAGCAGTTGGACAGCAAACTGTGAATGGGATAAATTTAGCGATTAAACAAGCCAATGACAATGGCGGGGTACTGGGAAAGAAAATTAAATTTATCGTTGCGGATAATAAGTCTGAGCCTTCGGAAGCGGCAAATGCGATAACGAAGTTAATTAATACGGATAAGGTAAAATTGGTTTTTGGCGCGGTGGCGAGTTCCAATGTATTGGCATCTGTACAAATTGCTGAAGACGCTAAAATTCCGTTGATTACAGCAACAGCGACGAATCCAACTGTAACAGTGGACAATGGGAAGGTAAGAAAATATATTTTTAGAACTTGCTTTATTGACCCATTTCAAGGTGATATAATGGCGAATTTCGCTATTAATACTTTGCAGGCAAAAACAGCGGCTATTTACGTGGATAGTAGTTCAGATTATTCAAAGGGTCTTGCAACTATTTTTGAGCAAAATTTCACGAAGCATGGCGGTAAAGTATTAGTAAAAGAAGCTTTTTTACAGAAAGACCAAGATTTTAAAGCAACACTTACCAAGATAAAAGCGATGAATCCGGATGTTATCTTTATTCCTGCGTATTATGAGGAAGTAGGAAAAATCCTAAAACAGGCAAATGATATAGGCGTAAAAGCCAAATTATTAGGTACAGATGGTTGGGATGATCCTAAATTAATTGAAATTGCTGGGGTAAATGCGGTTGAAGGTGCTTATTTTAGTAACCATTACTCACCACAAGATACAGATCCACATGTAGTGAAATTTGTGGAAAGCTATCGCGCAGAATACAATCAAGAGCCAAGTGCGCTTGCCGTTCTTGGATATGATGCGGCGCTTGTTGTAATTGATGCAATCAAACGCGCTGGCAGCGATGACCCAGAAAAAATTCGTCAAGCCTTAGAAGAAACAAGGAACACCCAAATAACTACGGGATTACTTAGTATTGATCCAAACCATAATTCAATTAAATCGGTTGTTGTTGTTGAATTAAAAGATGGCAAACAGGTCTTTAAAGAAAAAATTGTACCAGAAAAATAAAAAAATTGTATAGAGAATAAAGAATGACCAGTTACAATAAATTTGTAACTGGTCATTTCAGATTGTAGACAAAATAAAAATAGTTGTATTAATAATATAGAAATAATCTAAATTCGTACCACTTATAAACTAGTACGAAGATAGTTTGCCGGTTGGTGAGAAGTGCTCAGATGCTAGGCACAGCAAGGAGTTGCGAGGGAGTCGTACTTTTGTACGTCGACGAGCAGCGCCTTGTCGGAGGGCGCAGATGGATGCTTATCGCCTGCCTGCGGCCTATCTGTCCATAGTATGTATGTTTACAATGAATGATTATTTGCCTGTAAAAATAGGTGCACGTTTTTCTTTAAATGCAAGTAAGCCTTCTTTGTGGTCTGCGGTTTGCAGACAAATTGTTTGTAGTGCAGCCTCTTGGTCAAGTAAGTTTTGTAAAGTTAAGGTATCGGTATGATTTAGTGTTTGTTTAATTAAATGGATAGCCAATGGTGCAGAAGTTTTGAGTTTCCCGGCAAAAGCATATGTTTCTGAGCTGAGCGCTTCATCGGCAACTACTTTGTTGATTAAACCGAGCTTGTCAGCAGTAGCAGAGTCAATTATGTCGCCAGTAAACATAAGTTCTTTGGCTTTGTGTAAACCTATGATACGGGGCAATAAGTACATGCCGCCGCAATCTGGAACAAGGCCAACTTTGGCAAAACTTTGGGCAAAACGGGCTGATTTTGCACAATATAGAATATCGCAGGCAAGCGCGAGGTTAAAACCAGCTCCAGCAGCAATGCCATTCACCATTGCGATGATTGGTTTAGTTAACGACATCAATTTTTCGACTAAATCACCTACTTTTGTAATAAAGCTTTGCGCTAATACAACATCTTGTAGTGTCGCCAAGTGGGATAAATCACCACCAGCGCAAAAAGCACGACCATTTCCTGTTAATATGATAACGCGTACATCGTTTGCAGCCTCTGCCATTTGCAGTGCAGAGAATAGTTCATTTACTAGTGTTTCGTTCATCGAATTTAAAGAGCTTGGACGGTTGAGCGTAATGGTTGCTATTTCATTTTCTGCTGAATATAATACAGCTTGATTTTCCATGCGATAAAGTACCTCCTAGTATATAATTTAAAACGTAAGTTCATTTTACCATCATTTTTTTAATTTGAGACATTTTAATGACACTTTTTTTACTTTCATACATTTTTCAGAGTTATTAGGTATACTGCGAGTATAAAATAATGAATGAGTAGGGTGTATGAAAATGAAGCAATGGATGAATATAATAGCTATTGTCGGTGTAACAACATTTATCATGTTATTTCAATTGGGAAATGTACCACTACTTGATCCAGATGAACCAGTTTATGCACAGACGGCTATTGAAATGCTTGCAAATAATGATTTTATTTCACCAAGAATTTATGGAGATTTTTGGTATGATAAGCCACCGATGTATTATTGGCTGGTTGCAGGCATGATGAAACTTTTTGGTCAAAGAGAAATGGCTGCACGGTTACCATCAGCAATTTTTGGAATTATAACAGTATTGGCTATTTATTTTATTGGTAAATCACTTGTCAGCAAAAGAGCCGCTTTGTTTGGTGCATTGATTCTTGCCACTAGTTTTGAATTCTTCTACTTGGGAAAAGCAGCAGTGACAGATGTAACATTGACTTGTTTTTTTAGTATGGCACTACTTGCTTACCAAAAAGAAAGCTATTCTTTGATGTATGCATTTATGGGCCTTGCTGTGCTTACCAAGGGACCTATTGGTGTTGTATTGCCAAGCTTTATTATTCTTTTGCATCTAGTATTCACTGGTCAGGTAAAAAAAGTATTGCATTTAAAAATAGGTAGAGGTTTAGCAATTGTTCTTTTGATTTCTGCACCATGGTATTTTGTGATGTATCAATTGCATGGAATGGATTTTATCAATACGTTTTTAGGCTTTCATAATATTACACGATTTTTATCGCCAGAACATCCTTCAGGAACCAATTGGTATTATTATATTCCCGTTTTAATCATTGGTTTTTTCCCTTGGTCAATGTATCTTATGCAGGCAGTAAAAACGGGTATTGAAAATCGGTCGAGTAAAGAAGGCAATACATTGCTTTTGTTGCTTTGCTGGGCGATGAGTGTACTTGTATTTTTTAGCATTTCACAAACAAAATTGATTTCTTATATTTTACCGATGTATCCGGCAATTGCCTTGCTCGTCGGTTGGTATATCGACCGTTTATTAACATTAGAATTAAATCAAAGTTTTACGCATGCAAATGCTGTCTTTATTATCATGAGTATTTTTCTCGTAACAGTATTGTCAATATTGTCTTATAGTAAAATAGGGGAAGTGATTGCAGGAATACGGTATTTGGGTATCGTATTAGGAATAATGTCGGTATTTGTTATATTAGCGAATTATAAGAAGAAAAATAGTTATGCGATTGGTACATTGGTTATCGGAATGATGCTGTTTGTTACGATTTTGATGAATCATATCTTCCCTGTTGCAGCAGAATTTGTATCAGTGAAAACGATTGCCAATGATTTTAATCGTGTATATCAAGATAAAAGTGTTCCTGTTTATGTTGAAAAGTTTTATCGCCCTGGCTTTTGTTACTATACTGGAGTCGCTGGTAAGGAATTGAATGCCAAAGTTGAGGATCTCGTGAAAACAGAAGGAAAATCATATTTTTTTATTCATGAGGATAAATATTTAAATTTATCAGCAATAGAGAAAGCAAAATTACAGATTGTAAGCAAGCAGGCAGATATGATTTTAGTGTATAAAGTGTAAGGGAAAAGAGGTGCAAATATGCGGGTATTGCTGGCTGAAGATGATAAACGATTAGGAAATCTTATTAAATATATGTTAGAACAAAATCAAGTTACAGTAGAGTGGGTCGTTAGTGGAGATATGGCTTATGAATATGCAATGTATGATGAATATGATGTTGTAATCCTAGACTGGATGATGCCAATTGAAAGTGGGATTAGTGCTTGTAAAAGACTACGTGAAGATGGCTACCAAAAAGCAATTATGATGCTGACGGCCCGTGATGAACTAGAAGACCGAGTAACAGGTCTTGATACAGGTGCAGATGATTATCTGGTGAAACCATTTGAATTTGCTGAGCTATTTGCTAGAGTTAGGGCTCTGGGGCGGAGAAATAGCAGTACACTCAAGCAAGATACGCTTACTGTAGGCGATTTAATACTAAATCGCAGCAATAAAATGATTGAAAAGGCTGGGATACAGGTACAGTTATCGCCACGTGAATTTCAAATATTGGACTTGTTTGTGCAAAATTGTGGCAATGTGGTATCAAGAGATGTCCTTTTAGATCGTATTTGGGGGATGGAAACGGAAGTTAGTTCAAATAATATTGATGCTTATATAAAATTTTTACGCAAAAAAATTGAATCTTGCAATAGTCAAATTATCATTCAAACCATTCGAGGAATTGGCTACAAGTTGGAGGAATCGTAAATGTTTCAAAAAATACGACGACGATTAACTTGCATTTATGCTAGTATCATGACAGTGTTTTTTATATTGCTGGTTTTTGGTATGCACAAGAGTATGCTTTGGTCGATTACCTCAGAGCAAGAGCGTGAAGTTCGCTTATATTTAGAAGAGGAAGCGCATGAACATTTAATTCTTTTTCAAGCTAAAAAGGTACTTGGAACTGATGACAACGATGGTACTGGCAGAATGTATTATTATGTCTATGATAATCAACATAATCTACTGGATGCAGAAAGAGCAAATGGAGATATAGAAAAAATAATTATCGGACAAATTGAAAATTGGAATGCTAAAGAGGAAGAAGTTATTACTTTAAAAAATCATGAAACTACATTAATGATGTCGGCAATGCCAATTATGTCCAATGGTGATAAGGTTGGCATGATTTTTGTTGGCCGTGATGTTACAGCAATCTATCGCGGACAGCAGAAAGCAACGATTTTTTTAGCAGGTTTTTCTATGATTGCTTTACTGTTAGCTACAATTGCCGGACATATTATGGCAGGGAGAACAATTATTCCAATCAAAATTGCCTATGAAAAACAGCGTCAGTTTACTGCGGATGCTTCTCATGAACTCCGTACACCGCTTAGTGTCGTGATGTCGTCTGTTGATGTACTGCAAAATGACCCTAGTCAAACATCACCCTTTATCAAACAAGTAATTGAAGATATGAAGGATGAAACAAAGCGAATGGCAAAACTCGTTGCTGACTTATTGGCGATTGCACGAAATGATAGTTATGGTATTACAATTAGCAAGCAAAAATTTGATGTGATTGAAGTGATAGAACAAGTGATTCGTAAAATGCATCCATTGGCGCAAGCGAAGAATATTAAGTTATACTTTGCTAAGCAGCCAATGCTAGAATTTTATGCAGATATGGAACGAATCAAACAATTGCTTTTGATTTTAGTCGATAATGCGATTAAATATACGCCGGAAAATGGTGTTGTTACAATAAAATTAGGACACAGTAATGATGGAAAAAAAGTAAAATTAATGATAACTGATACAGGCATTGGTATACCTAAAGAAGACCAAAAACATATATTTGATCGGTTTTATCGAGTGGATAAAGCACGTTCTAGGGAATCTGGCGGTGCTGGATTGGGTCTTGCCATTGCAAAAGGAATTGTTGAATTGCATGGAGGCGAATTAAGTATTGAAAGTAATGTTGGTAATGGTTCAACCTTTAGCGTGGTGTTGCCGAGATGATGAAATATAAAAATGAAATGATGATATTGATTGGTAGTATCATTTTTTATCTATTATTTAATTGGCAAATACCAATTACAGATCCTGTAGAAGCCAATTATGCAATTACAGCAAAAGAAATGCTGCTAAGTGGCGATTTATTAAGTATGCGGATTTATGGACAATATTGGTATGATAAACCAGCGATGATTTATTGGCTTATTATCGCAAGTTATAAAATGTTTGGTATCAATGCGTTTGCGGCGCGATTCCCAATGGTTGTAGCAGGTGCGTGTAGTTTGAGTTTTCTATACTGGTTTGTAAATAGGCTTTATCAAAATACTCGAATCGCTTGGACAAGCGTGGGTGTTTTAGCTACTTCCTTTGAATTCTGGATTGTTAGCAAGATGGTTATTACAGATTCGATATTGTTTCTATTTGATGGGATGGCACTTGGCTTTTTGTTTTTAGCATTTCAAACTGAAAAACAAAAATATTATTATCTCAGTTATAGTATGTCGGCCTTAGCTGTACTTACGAAAGGACCGATAGGTATCGTATTGCCAGCAATGATTGCAGTTGTATATCTGGTCATCAGTAAAAAATACTACTTGTTAAAAAAAGCATGTAATTTACCAGCAATCAGCATGTTTTTTGTGATTGCATTGCCATGGTACTTGTATATGTATCTCGTGCATGGTAACGATTTTATTGCAGGTTTTCTAGGTTTGCATAACGTTACGCGTGCTATGGTCTCAGAGCATCCAAAAGATAATGTTATTTATTATTATTTGGTTGTACTTCCTATTTGTTTATTGCCATGGTCAGGAATTTTTATCAAAGGGATTTATCAAACCATCAAAGAACGGTATTTGGATGATCGGCAGCTATATCTGTATTGTTGGATTGGAGTCACTGTCGTTTTTTATACATTCGTGGCAACGAAATATCTAACTTATATTTTTATTGTCTTGTTTCCAGCGGCGATTCTTATTGCGTTGCAATTAGAAAAAATGCTACTACGAGACATTAGAAAAAAATGGTTATGGCTGACAATTCCTGTTATATTATTGATTATCAGTCTAATTTTGATTATGACGAAACTAAATTTGGATTTGCTGAGCGTGAATGAACTTACGCTTGGTATGAAGTTGAATATTAGAATTTTTGTTAGTTACATCATATTTTTCTTCTGTTTGATTGTTGTAATTTATTTACAGCTAAAGGGAAAAGCCAATTTTGTTGTATTTGGGGTAAGTATAATTAGTATGATACTTATTATGGCAAGCAGTAGCATTATTGTACCGCACTATGCAAATATGCGTAGTTCAGAAGATATTATCAAGTATTTGCCACAGCAGGGGGAAATTATAGCATCTTATGGAAATTATCAAAACTCAGTAGTTTTTTATCGCGACGATGTACTTTTTAAAATAGAAGAAGATAAACCTGAATCGGACGATGATAATATCTGGGGGAGTAAGTATGATATGCCAAAACAAAAAATTTCCGAATTTGCAATAATGACAGATTCGCGTAGTGATGTTTATGTTTTAGTTGATTCTGATGATTGTGATAAGTTTGAGCGCACTAGTATTGGTAAGGACTACACCCGAATTGCAAGGGGAAGTCGTGATGTAGTTTATAAAAAGAAAAAGTAAAAAAATTTTTTTATTTCAAGCCATAAATCATTCATACTGATTTATGGCTTTTTTACTATTAACTATTGATAATAGTTCTCAAAATACTTATAATTAGAAGGTGACATTATAAGAATGAGTTTTGTTTCCATAAAATAGATGTATGTATATAAAATTTAATATAATATTAACATAAAGATGGAAAAATTGGCATTTTAGTAAAGGGTTTTCGCGGATTCTGTCAAATTTACATATAAAGTGGAATCATAAACTTTTTTATGAAAAATGTAAAATTATAAATAGCTAATTGTTAAAAATAATAATTAGCTGTTTGTGAAAGTTGATGCAGCAGATTATGGAGGTAGTTTGATGAAAGAAATGAAACGAGTATTAATTGTTGATGATGCGGCTTTTGTAAGAATGGCAATTAGGACGATTCTTGAAAAAAATGGGTATGAGGTAGTTGGCGAAGCAAATGATGGCAATGTTGCTGTCAGTAAATATATGGAACATAAACCGGATTTTATGACATTGGATATTACTATGCCAAATATGGATGGAATTGAAACATTAAAAGCAATCAGAAAGCTTGATCCTAGTGCAGTGGTTATCATGGTTTCAGCTTTGGGGCAAGAGCGGTATATTAAAGATGCGATTTTAAATGGTGCTAAATATTTTCTCGTAAAGCCTTTTAAAGAAGAAAATGTAATTGAGACTCTCAGGAAAATAGTAGGTGCATGAGTCCAAGAAAGGATTGATTGTAAATGGAACCGATGTTAGAGATGTTCATTTTCGAAACAAACCAAAATTTAGAACAATTAGAACAGATCACCATTCATAGCGAGAAAAATGAAACTTTTAGTAGTGATGAAATTAATGATATTTTTCGTATAATGCATACGATCAAAGGCTCGTCTGCAATGATGTTAGTCAATGAAGTCGCAACGCTCGCACATTCAATAGAAGATATTTTCTTCTATATGCGTGAAAAAAAGCCAGATAATGTCGAGTGCTCTGCCCTAACTGATATTATTTTAGAGTCGGCTGATTTTATTAAAGAAGAAATTAGTAAATTGGAATCCGGCAGTGAAGCGAATGCAAGTGCAAGTACGCTAATTGAAATGACGAAAACGTTTTTAAAAGAGTTAAAAAGTAGTAATGGCGATGAGAGTCAAGAAAAAATTCCGAAAGAACTAAAGAAAAAGCAGCAATATTATATTGGTGCTGAAAAAATGGCGACTGTAACCGATAATTTAAATGTTTTTCATGCAGTGATTCAATATCAAGAAGATTGCGAAATGGAAAATATTCGAGCATACACAGTGTTGAATTCTTTAGAAGATGCTGTAAAAGAAATACACTACTTACCAGAGGCTATTTTAGAAGATGATGATACTGTGGGTGAAATTCGTAACTCTGGGTTTAAAATGTGGTTTACGACAACGAAGAGCTATGAAGAGATTGATAAAATATTACAAAATACTATCTTTTTGAAGAAATTAGAGCTTAAGCAATTAGCAAGTCTAGAAGAATGCGGGTATTGGCCAGTAAAAAAAGAAATCGTGAAAGAGGTTATATTGGAAGAAGTTCCGATTAAACCAATTTTAGCCCCTAAAAAGGTTGAAAGCCCCGAAGCTGCACACCAAACAATGATTAGTGTAAATGTCACTAAGCTGGATGTACTGATGGATTTAGTGGGTGAACTTGTGATTGCTGAAGCAATGGTTACACAAAATCCTGAACTTGCTGGACTTGAACTAAATAGTTTTCATAAAGCAGCAAGACAGTTGAAAAAAATTAGTAATGAACTGCAAGATGGAGTTATGTCCATCCGTATGGTTCCTCTTTCAGGGACATTCCAAAAAATGAATCGTATTGTTCGTGATATGTCGAAAAAGTTAGATAAACAAGTCGAATTAGTTCTTATCGGTGAAGATACAGAAGTGGATAAAAATGTTATTGAACATATTTCAGATCCGTTGATGCATCTGCTTAGGAATTCCATTGATCATGGGATTGAAGTTCCCGATGAGCGGATAGAAGCTGGTAAAAATCCAATAGGGAAAGTAACTTTAGAAGCAAAAAATGCTGGTAATGAAGTAATTATTAATATTGTTGATGATGGTAAAGGGCTAAATAAAGAAAAGCTTTTACAGCGGGCTAGGGAAAATAATCTGATCCACAAAAATGAAGCAGATTTAACTGATAAAGAAATTTATTCGTTTATATTTGCCCCAGGTTTTTCAACAAAAGAAAAAGTGACTGAATTTTCTGGAAGAGGCGTTGGTATGGATGTTGTAATGAAAAATATCAATGCTGTTGGTGGTAATGTTATTGTAAATAGTGAAGCTGGTAAAGGGAGTATTATTACCTTGAAAATCCCACTTACTTTAGCGATTATCGCTGGAATGACAGTAAAAGTTGGCAAGGCTAGTTACACAATTCCTATTGTGTCTATTCGTGAATCTTTCCGTCCAATTGAGCAAAACATCATCATAGATCCAGACGGCTGTGAAATGATTATGGTTCGAGGAGAATGTTATCCGATTATTCGTTTACATAAGATTTATAATATTGCAACAGACGTTACGAAGTTTACTGAAGGAATTATTATTATGGTTGAAACAGGAAAAAACAAAGTTGGTATATTTGCGGACCATTTAGTAGGACAGCAACAAATTGTTGTAAAACCAGTACCGGTTTATATCAAGAATATTTCAAATATTACAGGAATTACAGGGTGCACATTACTGGGGGATGGCAGTATTAGTTTAATTTTAGATGCTGTAGGATTAGCAAGTAGAATATAGTAGGGATTTGGAGTGAATAAGCTATGGCTGAAGAAATCAATGACTTTGATGAAGATACACAAAAAGGAAAATTTTTGACATTTGGTATAGATAGAGAAGTCTACGGCATTGAAATTCGTGCTGTAACTGAGATTGTCAGTTTGCAAGAGATTACTGAGATTCCGGAAGTTCCCGACTATATTAAAGGAATTATCAATTTGCGGGGGCGGATTATTCCAGTGATGGATATAAGACTGCGATTTAAGAAGGCGTTTAGAGTATATAATGAGCGAACTTGCGTCATCATTGTAGAAGTACGTGATTTAGCAATTGGCCTCATTGTGGATGAGGTTGCCGAAGTAATTTTTATTGATGATCATCATATCGTCTCTAAACCAGAGATGAAATCAGTGCAGAATAATTACATCAAAAATATTGGTAAAGTAGATGAAAAAATAAAGCTGATCCTAGATTGTGAAAAATTGATTCATGCAGAAGATGAAGAACTATTAAAAAATATATAAGCAGTATAAAACTTCACACATCGTATTAAGTGATGCGGATTTTAATAAATATGTATCTTGGTTGACGTAACAAAGACAAGATAAAGAGGAGATGAATACGGTGGCAGAAGATACAAAGGAGCTCGAAGGCGAGGAAGATACGCAAAAAGATAAGTTTCTCGCATTTTTAATTGATCAAGAAGTGTATGGCATTGAAATTAGCCTAGTTACGGAGATTATTGGTATTCAACCAATTACTGAAATACCAGAAGTACCGAATTATGTAAAAGGGATTATTAATTTACGCGGTAAAATTATTCCAGTAATGGATGTAAGGTTACGTTTTAAGAAAGATTTCCTCGACTACAATGATAGAACTTGTGTGATTGTTATTGAGAATGGGACGATTACGTTAGGCTTAATCGTCGATAGTGTAGCTGAAGTGTTAGTGATTTCAGAAGAGAATATTGTACCACCGCCAGAGATAAAATCTGCAAAAAATAAATATATCAAAGGAATCGGAAAAATTGGCGAGACAGTAAAACTCCTTATTGATTGCGATAAAATATTTAATGAACAAGCTGACGTAATTTAAGAATAAAATAATTAATATTTGGAGGAATGAAAAATGAACTGGTTAGCAAATATCAATGTTGGTAAAAAATTAATAGGAGCATTTCTTGGAATAGCTTTTATGGCAGCAATTATTAGTATAGTAGGCATTTATAATATGTATCAATTAGATGATAAATATAGTGATATTTTTGTAAAAGAAGGTTTAGCAACAGGTAATATTGGTGAACTGGGAATGTATTTTAATGAATCACGTACTGTTTATCGGGGCGTTATCATGGAAAAAGATCTTGCGACAAAAGAAAAAAATGTTGCGAGACTAAAAGAAATTGATGCACTAATAAATGAAAGTTTTACTAAATTAGCAGAACGAACTAGATCTGAAAAAGGAAAACAAGAATTAGTTGAGCTGAAAAAATCAGTTGATAAGTATAAAAGTGGCCGTGATCGTAGTATTCCACTCGCTTTAGCTAACCAAGGTGAAGAAGCCCTAATTTCTTTTAGACAAACTGGTGCAGCTCAATTAGCCGAAGACATTAATGATAAATTAGTTGACATGGGCGATGTTGCGGAAGATGTGGGAAATAAAGCGTCTGCAGATCTTTCAGCACAAGCGCGTACTACCATGTACACAATGGCTATCGTAAGTATCATTATTGTTATACTCGCAGTTATTGTGGGGCTGTATATTGCAAGATATATCAGCAATTCTATTGCTAATTTAATCAGTGCTGCAAATAAAATTGCCAATGGTGAATTGAATGTTGAAATTACAGTGAAAAGTACTGATGAATTTGGTCAATTATCACAAGCTTTTAAAAATATGACGACAAATATGAATGAAGCGATGACTAATATTAATTCTGCATCAGAGCAAGTGGCAGCTGGGGCGAAAAATGTGGCAGATGCTAGTATTTCGTTATCGCAGGGGGCAACAGAACAAGCTAGCTCGGTTGAAGAATTGTTATCTTCACTGGAACAAATCTCTGCACAAACAAAAATGAATGCAGGGAATGCCAATAAAGCAAATGAACTTACTACTGCAGCGCAATCGAATGCAGCAATGGGCAATGAAGATATGAAACAAATGCTAAATGCGATGACAGTTATCAACGATTCTTCAACAAATATTTCCAAAATTATTAAAGTCATTGATGAGATCGCTTTCCAGACGAATATTTTAGCCTTGAATGCGGCAGTGGAAGCAGCGCGTGCAGGCCAACATGGTAAAGGTTTTGCGGTAGTCGCTGAAGAAGTTCGTAATTTAGCAGCACGTTCGGCAAAAGCAGCAAAAGAAACGACCGACATGATAGAAGGCTCAATCAGAAATGTAAACGATGGTACGAAAATTGCTAATAAAACGGCAGAAGCTTTAAATGAAATTGTTAAAATTGTTACGGAAGTAGCAGGTTTAGTAGAAAATATTGCTACAGCATCTAATGAACAGGATATGGCTCTTACACAAATCAATCAAGGGGTAATGCAGGTATCACAAGTAGTACAGGCTAACTCAGCAACATCAGAAGAAAGCGCGGCAGCAAGCGAAGAACTTAGCTCACAAGCGGAACTTTTAAAAGAAACAGTAGCGCAATTTAAATTGCAGCAGACCAATCGAATGAATAATTTCCATTATGATACATTTAATCATCCAAGTAGTGAGTTGAAACGTTATGAAAATAAGCCAGTAGTGAAAAAAGCACAAGGTAATCAACCTCAAATTGCATTAAGCGATGAGGAATTTGGTAAGTATTAATTTAATCAATTGATGGGATTTGTTACAGGTGGATAAAATGATCTTAATGACGAATAAAGAATTTAGTATGATGGCGGCATATATTAAACAAAAATTTGGCGTTAACCTTGGGTTAGAGAAAAAAGCTTTAGTCCAAGGCAGACTACATAAAATTATGACTAATATGAATTTCATCAGTGTGAAAGAGTATTATGATTATCTAGCAGCTGATAAAACAGGTAAGGCTGATGTAGCACTTGTGAATGCGATAACTACGAATCACACATTCTTTATGCGCGAGCCAAGCCATTTTGAATATTTTTCGAATCATGTATTGCCCTATTTATATAAAATAGTGAAAGATCGAAATCTTCGAATTTGGTGTGCCGCTTGCTCTACTGGTGAAGAAGCTTATACTTTAGCTATGCTCATTCAGGATTTTTTTTCAATAAGAAGTCAAGGGTGGGATACAAAGTTACTGGCAACAGATATTTCTTTAAATGCGTTAGCTATTGCTAAACAAGGGAGTTATTCAGCCGAAGCGTTATCTAGTATACCAACAAAATGGCGAAACATATATTTTAAAAAACAAATAAATGATAATTATCAAGCTATAGAAATGTTAAAAAATGAGGTAATATATCGTCAATTTAATTTGATGAATGGACAGTTTCCCTTTAAAAAGAAGTTTCATACTATTTTTTGTCGCAATGTAATGATTTATTTTGATACGCCAACTAGACAGGCATTGGTAAGAAAATTCTACGATTATTTAGAACCTGGTGGATATTTGTTTATCGGTCATTCTGAAGTATTAGATCGTAGTAATGCGTTCAAGTGCATCATGCCAGCTGTTTATAGAAAGGAATAGCCATGGGGAAAATTAGAGTTTTAATTGTGGATGATTCATTGGTGTTTCGTGAAACATTGGCACGAGGATTGTCGGTAGATCCAATGATTGAAGTTGTAGCAACCGCAGTTGATCCATTTGACGCACGGGATAAGATTCTTGAATATAGACCAGATGTCATGACACTCGACATTGAAATGCCACGAATGAATGGAATTGAATTTTTACGGAAGCTTATGCCGCAATATCCACTACCAACAATCGTAATTAGTGCAGTAAATGAACATGTTTTTGAAGCGATAAATTTAGGGGCGATTGATTTTGTTAGAAAACCAGATGGACAAGCCTTTTTTGCCAACAAGGAGTTTTTTTCAGAGCTTATCTTTAAGGTTAAGGTTGCAGCAAATGCTAAAATTCAACAGGGTGTCATAAAAAGAAATGTGCAGCATGAGCAAGTCCCTTCACAAAATATTTGCAATAAAATCATTGCCATTGGAGCGTCAACAGGTGGAACTGTGGCTTTAACAGACGTGTTAACTGCGCTGGAACCTCCTATGCCTGGCATAGTCATCGTACAGCATATTCCGCCAATGTTTTCCGATATGTTTGCGAAACGGCTTGATTCTGTTACTGCTTTTGAGGTAAAAGAAGCAGTAAATGGTGATAGTTTAGTCCCTGGTAAGGTATTGATTGCACCGGGAGATCAGCATATGAGAGTGAAAAAAATTGGTACGCAAATAAGGGTTGAGTGTTTTGACGGTGAAAAGGTAAATGGACATTGCCCGTCTGTTGATGTGTTATTCGATTCGGTAGCAAGTTTTGGGGTAAATGCAATAGGGGTAATTATGACTGGTATGGGCTATGATGGCGCAAAAGGGTTACTCAATATGCGAAAAGCAGGGGCAAAAACGATTGGACAAGATGAAAAATCATCGGTTGTTTTTGGAATGCCTAAAGTGGCATACAATATTGGTGCTGTAGAATGTCAGGTGGCATTAGAACAAATACCAGATAAGATTTTTTCACTGATAAGCAAATTGAAGTAGGTGACAACATGCTTGATACTTGCCAGGAAGATAAAAAAATACTGATTGCCGATGTATTAGATTGCATTGGTGATGGTGTTATCATGACCGACGCTCAAAGCCATATTCTTTATATTAATGATATGGCAACTAAAATTATTGGGATAGAAGAAAAGGATGCGATGCATCAAGAATTTTCAAAGATATGCTCGATTTATAATTTTAGGTCTGGTGCTATTTTAGAAAATCCAGTAAAACGTGCGATGCTAAGTGGTGGAGTTATTGGATTAGAAAAAGATGCAGGAATTACGAGAAGTGATGGTAAAAAAATTTATTTATCAGCGACTTGTTCGCCGATTCGTGATAGTAGTAAAAATAGTGTCGGTGGTGTAGTTATACTGAGAGATATTACTAGAATTCGTGACTTAGATGAACGGATACGCGATGAAAGTAATAGTTTTAAAACAATTTTTAATGCTTCTCCTGTTGGTATGGTTATTTTAGATGCGCTTGGTTCAATTTCCAATATCAATGATTCAGCTCTCAAAATTATGAATACTAGCTTTGTCGATGCAATAAATAAACAATTTGGCAATGCATTTCGTTGCGCTGGTAGCCAAGAAATAGAGTGTGGGTGTGGTGAAGGTAGAAAGTGCCAAACATGCCCGTTGCAAGAGGCGCTAAGAAAAGCCTTAGATGATAACCAAACCATTGGGCAGATCGAAGTGCAAATTTGTTTTAAACATAATGAAATAGAAGACCGCATTTGGCTCAGAATTAGTGTTGCGCCTACCAAAATAGGTGGAAAGAAAAATGTTGTCGTTACTATGATTGATATTACCGATAGTAAAGAAAAAGAATTAGAAATGAAAAAATCGCGAGATTTTCACCTTCATCTACTTAATAGTTTTCCAGGGCTTGTTTGGTGGGCAAAGAATAAGTCTACGGTTTATGTAAATGAACGTTATGAACAATTTACAGGAATGCAGAAAGAACAAATGTATGGAGATAAATGGACAAGCCTTATTCACCCAGAAGATCGAGAGGATTACTTTTCCGGTTTTATCAATAATAATAATTATGATGCTGAAATTCGGATAAAACATAAAAGTGGAAAATATCGGTGGGTTTGGTGTATCAATCGAATTCTTTATGATATCAATGGAAAAACAGACGGAAGCATTGGCATTGGTTTTGATGTTACCGATAGAAAAGAATTTGAAATGGCAGTGGCGCATAGTCGATCGCAATATCATTCTTTATTTATGAATATGCAGAGTGGTTTTACCTATAACCAAATTATTGTTGATGAAAATAATCAGCCGATAGACTCTTTGTATTTAGAGTGTAATGATGATTATAAAAAAATTATGGGATTACCTAATAAATCTTTAGTAGGAATAAAATTTTCAGATGTTTTTCCAGAAAGATTGAAGACAAATTGTGGTTTAATAAAAAGATATGGGCAAGTAGCGTTGGCAGGTGGTGGAAGATTTAATGAAGAGTGTTATATTCCAAGTACCAATCGTTGGATAGCTTTGTCAGTGTATAGCTTCGAAAAAGGTTATTTTGCGTCGCTATGCACAGATATCACTGAACGAAAGAGAGCCGAAAAACAATTAAGACGGGCTAAAAAAGCGGCGGAGGAAGCAAATAAAGCTAAAAGTCAATTTTTGGCTAATATGAGTCATGAAATTAGGACACCGATTAACGGAATGGTTGGTATGATTGATTTAACGTTGCTGACAAATCTAACAGCGGAGCAGCGAGGAAATTTGATTGTAGCAAAAAATTGCGCGAATTTGTTATTGGTGATTATCAACGATATTTTAGACTTTTCTAAAATGGAAGCTGGTAAACTTTATTTAGAAAATATTAGTTTTGATCTGAGAGATGCGATTGATGATATCGTGAAAACGCATTCTGTAAAAGCAATGGATAAGGGGCTAGAATTTTCTTATACTTTATCAGCAAATATGCCACGCTATATTTTGGGAGACCCAACGCGAATAAAACAAATTTTACATAATCTAGTGAGTAATGCGATTAAATTTACACACATTGGTGAAATAGCATTGCGAGTGCAGAAAACAAAAGATGAAAATGATAAGGACTCTTTGTTTTTTGTTGTTGAAGATACGGGGATTGGTATCGATAAAGCAGGGCTGCAAAAGCTGTTTAAAGTATTTAGTCAAGTGGATGGTTCTATCACTAGAAAATTTGGTGGCACTGGGCTTGGGTTGATGATCACCAAGCAATTGGTTGAAATGATGAATGGCCATATTTGGGTAGAAAGTGTTAAGGATAAAGGCAGTAAGTTTAGTTTTTCTATTCCCTTCCAAGAAGTGGTGAAAAGCGATGTAACAGAAACTGTGCGAGTCAACGAAACTATACTAAGTAAAAATGCGAAAGATATTTTATTAGTAGAAGACGATGCACTCAATCAGATTGTCATTAGTAAGATGTTGTTTAAACTTGGCTATGAAGTAGAAATTGCTAATAATGGCTTAGAAGCAACTGAGCTAGCCCAAAAACACAAATATGATTGTATTTTAATGGATATTCAAATGCCGGAGATGGATGGTGTCGAGGCTACGAAGAAAATTCATGAACATGAATTTGCCAGTGCTAGGAAAACGCCAATTATAGCATTAACAGCTCATGCACTCAAAGGCGATAGAGAAAAATTTCTTTCTTATGGTTTGGATGAATATATAGCAAAACCAGTGAGTATGGAAGAGCTGGATGAAAAAATTAAATTAGTTGCCCGTCATGGCACAGAAACATTGGATGATTGTAGTGATATTGCTGATATATTAGAATATTGCTATAATGAAAAGATTGATGATATAGAGCCTGATCCTTCTGAGGTTGGTGAAGAAGAGTTAGAACAAATGGTAAATGCCTTGCAAAATATGATTCAACAAGGCAGGTCAGATGTTATTGAGCAGCAAGCCGATCAGTTAAAAGAAACTTTTAGAAAACTTCGGATGGAGGAAGCTAAAGCTTTGACTTTTAAAATTCAATTAGCAGCTAGACGTGGCAGTATAAATGAAAGTTTTCAATATATAAGTGATTTAATAAAGCTTTGTCAACAGTCATCTTTAAAGTTTGATAAATAAGGAGAGTGCCTTACGATGAGAATATTAATTGCAGAAGATGATTTAATTAGTCGTAAAATTATTTTAAAGATTTTATCACAATATGGTGATTGTGATGTGACAGTGGATGGTATGGAAGCTTTGGATGCTTATTTATTGGCCATCAAGGAGAATAATCCCTATGATTTGATTTGTTTAGATATTATGATGCCGAAAATAGACGGTGTAAGAGTTTTAAAAGCAATCAGGACAATTGAACAACAGAAGGAAATTTCAATGATGAATCGGGCAAAAATCATTATGCTTACGGCATTGGCTGATAAAGAGTACGTAGCAAAATCTTTTGAAATAGGCTGTGAAGCCTACGCAACGAAACCAATTGACACTGCAAAGTTAGTTGAGGTATTGCAAAAATTAGATCTTATAAAATAAATGGAGACTTAATTCAGACAACGTTTTAACGTCTCCTGAATTCTAGTCGAAATTATCTAGGGATTTAGCCGCTCTTTACTTATCGGATAAATAAAAATCAGCTTCCATAGTTCAAAGTGGGAAGCTGATTTTTTGTCGAAAAGATAAAAATATTGAATTTTTACTTGCGAAAGGTTAAACTATGACTAGTGCGATTTTCGTTATATCAATTTATTTTCATATAGGTGCGTTAAAATAAGTGTATAATTAAAATCATAATTTTGATAATAAGATAAGACAATTTTTGATTAGTATGATAGTAAAGGGAGCTTATTGATGGAAAGTTTAGTAGAGTTATTGTTAGAATGGGGTTTATTAGGCTTAGTGATTGCCGCATTCACAGAATCTTTTTGTTCACCAATTTTACCAGATGTGGTATTGTTACCATTGGCTTTAGCAAACCCAAATCTGGCAATTTATTATGGTAGTGTAGCTACCGTTGTATCTGTGTTAGGTGGTTTTATTGGTTATGCGATTGGTCATAAATGGGGTATGCCGGTTGTGCATAAAGTAATGCCAGATAAATACGCACATAAAATACAAGAATTTGCTGATAGTAAGAATGTTTCATGGACAATTTTCTTAGCGGCAATGTCACCGATTCCTTATAAATTTGTAAGTATTTCCGCTGGTGCATTTAATGTAAAATGGCCAATCTTTGTTATTGCATCTATATTAGGTAGAGCAAAACGTTTTTTCCTCGAGGCAGTGATTATTTATTATTTTGGCGAGCCAGCAGTACGATATTTCCAAAACAATACAAAAGAAGTATTATTGCTTTCTATTGCACTTGTTATTGTTTTAGGTTTGGGTGTGTACCTATATAAGCGTTATAAAAAAGACAAAGTACAAGTCGAATGAAATAGAAATTAAAGTAAAAGAACCTGCGTGTGGAGTTTATACCATACGATAGGTTCTTTTACTTTGTCTTTGCTAATACAAAAGCAGTAGTTTATTGTATAATAATATATAATTTAAACGATAAAAGTTTAGGGAGCGCTATATGAAAAAAATAATATTTTTAGATATTGATGGTACGTTAATTGATGGTAGCAATGGAATGCGCGTGATGAGTGAAAAAACTAAAATGGCAATCAGAGAGGTGCAAGCAGCAGGTCATTATGTATTTATTGCTTCGGGCAGGCCGTATGCTTTTATGGATAAAGAATTGCTTTCTTTTGGTTTTAATGGCTTTGTTTTCATGAATGGTGCGGTCGTTATGGTAGATAATAAAATTATATATAAAAAGGCTTTGGATAAAGATTTTATCACGCGTACTATTGCATTGTTTGAAAAAAATAATATAGAGTATGTGTTGCAAGGTGAAAAAGAAGTTTATTTGAAACAAGAATATCAAAAATTACATCGTGATTTTGATGAGTATGGCATTTCAAAAGAATACTTTATCAGTGAGTATAATATAGTAGAGCTTAATGTTTATAAAATGGAAATGATGTGTGAGGACAGCAAAGGACAAGAAATTTGTAAATCGTTAAGAAAAGATAATATGGAATATTTGCAAGATCCAATGAGAGGAATGAAATTTGAAATATACTCAAAAACGGAGAGTAAGGCGACAGGAATTCTAAAGGTCTTACAATACTTAAACATCCCAATTGAAAATAGTTATGCATTTGGCGATGGAAAAAATGATATCGAAATGCTTACCGCAGTGGGCTGTGGCATTGCGATGGGCAATGCTGGTGATGAAGTAAAACAATGTGCAAAATATGTGGTTGCTACGGTTCACCAAGATGGGGTAGCCGAAGGCTTAATAAAATATGTTTTAGCATAATTTGAAAAGGAGAATGCTTTTTTCTAACAATAAAATAGCTTCTCTCTTCTTTTTAAATTATGTTTGACTTTTTGACCTTTTACTGTATAATAAAAATCAAAGAAAATTAGTAATAATTTCTTGTGCGAGTAGAATAATAAAAAAATCTAAAGTTGAGTAGGGAGGTTTTCGTATGGGACAAGAAAAATATACACAAAGGGTAATGGCAGTACTGCAAGATGCACAACAGATGGCAGCACTTTACTATCATCAAGAAATTACAACACGCCATCTTTTGCTTGCATTGACCAAGGAAAGTGAAGGATTATTATATACGATATTTAGTGAGTGTAATGTGGATGTCAATATGCTAAAGGCTAGACTAGAACAATTACTAAAGAAACAACCAAGTGTACGAGGAGAAAATTTAGGCCTTCGGATGAATACGGCGATGTTTCGCGTACTTGCTTTAGCGGAAAAAACTGCAACAGACATGAAGGATGACTATGTGAGCACAGAGCATTTGTTGCTTGCTGTAGTCGAAGATGGTGATAGTGATGTTATTGAGGTATGTAAAGAATTTGGCTTGAATAAAAGTAAAATCAAATCGACGATTAAAACACATCGCAAGGAAAATGTAACGAGCGATAATCCGGAAGAAGGCTATAAGGCTTTAGAAAAATATGGTCGTGATTTAACGGAACAAGCGAGAAAAGGAAAACTGGATCCCGTGATTGGGCGTGATGATGAAATTAGAAGATCGATTGAAATTCTATCAAGACGAACTAAAAATAATCCAGTTTTAATTGGTGAGCCTGGTGTTGGTAAGACGGCAATTGTCGAAGGTTTGGCGAGAAGAATTGTCGCTGGCGATGTTCCGGAATCTTTGAAAAATAAAACTTTGTATTCCTTAGACTTAGGTTCAATGGTCGCTGGCTCTAAATTTAGAGGTGAATTTGAAGAACGGCTGAAAGCTGTTCTTACGGAAATTTCAAAATCAGAGGGAAAGATACTATTATTTATTGATGAGCTTCATACCGTCGTTGGCGCAGGAGCGGCTGAAGGAGCTATGGATGCCGGAAATATCCTAAAACCAATGCTTGCACGTGGTGAACTTCGTTGTATTGGGGCAACGACGTTAAATGAATATCGCAAGTATATTGAAAAAGATACGGCACTAGAAAGACGTTTCCAACCAGTCTTTGTCGGACAACCAACGGTAGAAGATACAATTTCTATCTTACGTGGATTGAAAGAACGTTATGAAGTACATCATGGGGTGAGAATCCGTGATACAGCTTTGGTATCGGCTGCTATCTTATCAGATCGTTATATTTCGGATCGGTTTTTACCAGATAAAGCGATTGACTTAGTCGATGAAGCAGCAGCAAAGCTTCGTACAGAAATTGAATCCATGCCAAGTCAACTGGATGATGTACTTAGAAGAATCATGCAATTGGAGATTGAAGAGCAAGCATTGAAGAAAGAAACTGATGATGCTTCGAAAGAAAAGCTTGCGAGTATAATCGCAGAAAAAGAAGGATCCCAAGCAGAAGCGGATCAGCTAAAAGCAAAATGGGAAGGTGAAAAACAAGCTATTTTGCGAGTGCGGGCAATCAAAAAAGAGTTAGATGCAGTAAAAAGTGAAATGGAAGCAGCCGAACGTGTTTATGATCTCAACCGCTTATCGGAATTGAAATATGGTAAAATGCCAGAGTTAGAAAAGCAACTACAAAACGAGGAACAAACGTTAGGACAAAATAAAAAAGATAACCAACTGCTCAAAGAAGAAGTTGGCGAAGAAGATATTGCTAAGGTTGTAAGTCGCTGGACAGGCATTCCGGTTACGAAAATGTTAACTGGTGAACGTGAAAAATTGGTGCACTTACAAGATATTTTACATGAGCGTGTTGTTGGGCAAGAGGAAGCGGTTCGCGTCGTGAGTGAAGCGATTATTAGAGCAAGAGCAGGTATTAAAGATCCGAATCGTCCAATTGGTTCCTTTATTTTTCTCGGACCAACTGGTGTCGGTAAAACAGAGCTTGCGAAGACATTGGCGGAATCTTTGTTCGATGATGAGAGAAATATCATTCGTCTAGATATGAGTGAGTATATGGAGAAACACTCTGTAGCGCGTTTGATTGGTGCACCTCCAGGATATGTCGGCTATGATGAAGGAGGGCAACTCACCGAAGCAGTACGGCGTCGTCCTTATAGTGTAGTATTGCTGGATGAAATTGAAAAAGCACATACGGATGTGTTCAATGTTCTGCTACAAATATTGGATGATGGGCATTTGACCGACAGTAAAGGTAGAACTGTAAATTTCAAAAATACAGTGATTATTATGACTTCCAATTTAGGTTCACATGAAATATTACAAAAAGATTTTGCCGAAGCTGAAAAAGCTGTACTTGATATATTAAAGAGCTACTTTAGACCAGAGTTCTTAAACCGTCTTGATGATATTATTGTCTTCAAAGGATTGGCAAAAGAACAAGTCAAAGCAATCGCTGCTATTTTATTGACTTCGTTAAACAAACGTTTAGAGCGTCAAGTGAAGATTGATTTGAAATGGAACGATGAAGTGCTTGATTTACTTGCTGAGCAAGGATATGATGCTGCTTATGGTGCAAGACCACTGAGAAGATTGCTGAGCCGTTTGGTAGAAACGGAACTTAGTAAGAAGATTATCAAAGGTGAAGTTGCCGAAGGTGACAGTGTTGTATTAGCAGTTTCTAATGATACACTCACATTTAGTGTAGAATAAGCAAAAAGGAGCACGATTTCAAAATGAAATCGTGCTCCTTTTTTAAGATTATGAATTATGCAAGTAGACCACAAGCATAACCGACAATGCCAACTGCGAATAAACCAAAGATGATAACTAACGGATTTACGTTTTTCTTTAATAAATACATGCAGGCAAAAGTCAATAATAGTGGTACAAGTCCAGGAATTAAGCTATCTAATACACTCTGAATCGTAGTAACGACTTCTTTGCCGTTGGCTGCTGTGTATTTAGAAAGTACAAACGGCATATTGATACTCGTCCATTTGGAAACCAATGCGCCCATAACCAAAAGACCAAGTACAGAAGATCCTTCAGTAAGGTATCTAAGTTTGTTACCACCCATTTCAGATACAAGTTGTGTACCTTTTTCATAACCGTAAAAAATACCGTACCAGTTTGTTGCAAGACGAATGATATTGAAAGAGATAAAAAAGATCAACGGTCCGATGATACTGCCAGTTAATGCAAGGCCAGCACCAAGTGCTGCAAGAACAGGACGTAATGTCCCCCAAAAGATTGGGTCACCAACACCGGCAAGAGGCCCCATAAGACCAATCTTTACCCCACTAATGGAGCCTTCATCGATATTTGCACCATTGGCTTTTTGTTCTTCCATTGCGGCTGTAATGCCCATGATGGAAGTAGCAACGAATGGTTGGGTGTTAAAGAATTCTAAATGGCGTTTCAAAGCAAGCTTTAATTCTTCGCCTTGATATAATTTTTTCAATACTGGTATTAAGCTTACGCAAAATCCAATAGATTGCATTCTTTCAAAGTTGAAGGATCCTAGTAAGAAGTTAGAACGAATGAACATTGAGACCAAATCACTTTTAGTTACTTTTTTTTCAGTCATGATAATATCCTCCTTAGCAATTATAATAAGTCTGAATCGTCAACGGCATCAACGCCGCTAGCATTCGCTACGTTTCCTTCATTTGCAATTGATTTAATATGGAATATTGCAGCGATTACACCCGCAGCACCAAACCCAATTAAGTTGAAGTTTGTGAAAGCTGCAAGTAAAAAGCCGATGAAGAAGAATGGCATCAAAGATTTTGCATTCATCATGTTAATTACCATTGCATACCCTACGACAACGATAAAGCCACCGGATACTTGTAAGCCTCTAGTGATTACTTCTGGGATAGCAGCGAGCATCGCGTTTACTGCATCTGTACCAGCGAGTACACCTACGATTGCAGCTGGTACTGCTACGCGGATTGCTTGAAGCATAAGGCCTAAGAAGTGACACATTTCAATGCCTCTGGTATTGCCTTCGGCAGCGTATTTATCAGCTAAATGTTGAAAAAATACAGTGATGGTTCTAACGAAGATCGTAAGAACTTGGCCAGCAGCAGCAATTGGAATCGCAACGGCAATACCAGCGCCGATGGATTGGTGACCAACGATAACTAAGATTGCGGAAATAACACTAGCAAGTGCCGCATCAGGAGCCATAGCTGCACCAACATTCATCCAGCCAAGTGCTAATAATTCTAAAGTACCACCGAGAATAATACCTGTTGTTATATCGCCTAATACAAGTCCAACTAAAGTGCAGGCAATCAATGGTCTATGTGTTTGTGCTTCATCAAGCACACTTCCCATACCAGCAATTGCTGCAACTAATATTAATAAAATTAATTGTAAAGAGTCCATTATAAAATCTCCCCTCGTATATAAGATATCATTTAAAACAGATTAAATTTTAGAGTAAATTCAATGACTTTATTTTTTCTATAACATTAATTTTAGGGTCTTTGACAAGTTGTCTAAGTTCAATCTCAATTCCTTTTTCGTGTAATTTTTTTAATGACTCAACATCTTCTTTATTTACTGAAACAGCTTGAGAAATCTGTGTTTTTCCTTCTATATATCGCATTCCCCCTAAATTAATGCTTTTAAACGGTACCCCTCCTTCCACCATGCGTAATACATCTGTAGGATTTGTAAATAAAAAGAATGTTTTAAAGTCGTTATACTTTGGATTATTATAGGCTTCAATCGCTTTATCGATTGAAATCACATATGCTTTCAACCCCGGCGGTGTCACCTGTAATACCAATTGCTTTCTAAGATCATCCTTTGCTGCCTCATCGCTACAGCACATAATACGATTACAAGCATACGCTTTTACCCACACAGTTGCTACTTGCCCATGAATTAAACGATCGTCAATTCTTGCAAAACTAATTTCCATTTTCATATCCTCCTCTTAAGATAAAATTCAAAAAAATTGCAGTATTTTTATATGATCTCACATGAAAACCTCTTGTGATCAACTAAATATCTCTTACGATATTAAAGTTCATTTTCTACTTCTTGCATTTGGCTTTGATGAAATCCCTGCACTCCCATGGTTCCAGCGCTAACTGCTTTTTCCATAACTTCTTGGATTGGAAGTTTTTCTTCAGACATTTGCAAACTTACCATTTCTATCAGCATTGGTAAATTAACACCAGCAACAATCCCATACTTAGGTTCATTCACAGCAATACGACATGCTGCATTATATGGACTCCCACCAAATAAATCATTAAGAAAAATTACACCATCTGCTGTATCTAGCTCTTCTAATACCTGCTGATATTTTTTACCTACACTGTCTATTCCTTCTCCAGGAACAAGCGTAACCGTCTTTAATTGATTTGTTGTTCCACAAATCATTTTACAAGATTCAACTAATTGCTCTGATAAGTGTCCATGCGTTCCTACAATGATTCCTAACATCAAATTTCCTCCCCATATCGCTTTGAGCCAAAAGAGAATACTTCATATTTTCTTTTTCACTTGCTTAATATAATTGCAATTATCATGCCAAGTATGTGTGTCACGGAACAATGTGTGTTATTTCTAATATTCCTATTTATTTTGGCACACTTTTTCAATATTTTACACACTATCAGCACAAATTTAACACACTGCAATAAGATTCTAAGTAAAAATAAGGGGTGATTTCTAGAAAGAAATCACCCCTCAACTTGTAGAAAAACTATGGACAGATAGGCCGCTGGTCGGCGATAAGCACCCATCTGCGTCGTTACAATAAGGTGCTGCTCGTCGACGTACAAGAGTACGACTCCTTCACATCCCCTTACTGCGCCTAGCATCTGAGCACTTCTCACCAACCGGCAACCTGTCTTCGTACTAGTTTATAAGTGGAACGGATTTAGCTATTTTCTAATCTATCGACATAAATATTTTATTTTGTCGACAGTCTGAGGGGTGATTTCTAGAAAGAAATCACCCCTTATTTTTATCTATAGCTTCTCTATCGAATAAGCAACATTGCTCGACTATCGATTTTATTTAAACTAAACCATTTCGGCAATGAAACATAATTCATCATGAGTTAAAGTAATATGAATGGAATTTTCAAAGATCATAGCCGCTTTTTTAACACACTCTAGTTTTTGTGTGTCAACCTTAGGAAGATCATCATCATAAATCAGTCCTTTTCCCATAATCATCCGTTCTAGTGCACATCCACAATGTACAATTAATCTAACCTTCAATGGGTTATTTAAATTTACCTGCAAGCTTTTTTCCAATATTTCATCAAAACTTAATAAAGTATCAATTACCTTGGAGGGATTTAAATAAGTCAAAAATTGTTGCAAGCTATCTTCACAAAAATTACGCAATACTAAATTTTTCGTATTCGGTATTTTTTTTATCACACCAATATCAAGTAAATTATATAAAATTGTTTCAATTTCCCCATTAATAACTTTCTCCAACGGTATAAATGGTACATCCAACTTGGGCTTCACTACCCCAACCGCAGCCAATATTTTATAATCTTTTGTTATTTTCTCCAATGATTTTTCAAGATTAGTAACACCTACAGGTATTACTTGAATCTGACGATCTTCTATATGTAGTACAATATCTTCAATCATTTCTTTAAGCTTAACAGCTGCACCTTGCCCAGAACTGCAGATTGTTAAAATTGCTTCGATAAGTTCGCCTTTTTCTCTATTCTGGAATTTCGTACTTGTTTCATAGCCTCTAAAATTTTTTAGCGAATCATAAACATCCTGCAAACCTATACCGACAATATCTGCTTTACGCATTGCTTCTAGGACAACCGGTGTAGAAACCATATCAATCGTCTTTACCGGAACTTTAAGACGTTCTATAATCATTGAGCCAAAATTACAAAGTGACCCCATATCCACTAATAATAATATTCCTTTTGAATATTTCAATCCTTGCAACTTAACAATAATTTTTTCAAAAATTTGCTGCGGATGTATTTCCAAAGGCATGTCAAAGGCAATCAAATTAGAATCATCCGTACTAAATAATTTTTTAGCAACTTCAGCCATAGAAGTTGCTGTATGCGTACCATGCATCAATACGATAATCATAATTTTCTCACTGCTAGTATCTTCTTTTAAAGAACTTAATAATATTGCAAAATAATCCACCTCTGAGTCAGGAACTCTTACATGGTAGTGTTCTTCAATTTTATTTTTTATGAGTAACGCTAACTGAAACTCCTCAGCTTCTCGGTCAATCGTACCTTCAATTGAATTTTCTGGTAAAAAGTGTTGAGATTTCAAACGTTTAAAAAAAATGCTCAAATGCAAGCTGAAAGCATAAAGAAATCTCTCTTGAGAAATCAGCTTCAAACGCTTTTGCACTTCAAAACTAATTTTTTCAGTAAAATTTATCAAGTCACAATCAATGATTTTAAGCAGCCTATCTTTCATCGACATATGCATATCATTTTGTTTCTTATAAAATGATTTAATATACGCATCGACATCCGATGTAAGAATTTGTTTAATTAAATCATTGCGAATCCCCTCTCCTTTAAGAATATTTATTTTTTTTTCAATCATTTGATAAAGATTAAAAGGTTCATCATTATTCTCTTTTAAAAGAAGCTTTCCACCTGTAGGTGTTATGTAAAGTGAGTCATTTATGGCATGGCTGACCACTGCAAGATCTTTACGGTTGGCACTTAAAGTCAAAAGTCCATTTTTTATTTGAGCCGGCAGCATCTTAAAATCAATTTCAATATAATCGGGATTATCAATTCCATTTAAAAATGCTTGTGCACAAATAAGTTTAATATTCGATTTCATTTGTCCTACATTACCACTATCAATACTACCAATAAGTGCTTTGATTGCTTCCAACGAAATTTTTACTGGTTTATTGATTCGTTGTACTTCTCCAGAAAATAAAAGCTTTGTAATCTCTAATTTTTCATATACAGATCGCTCTGATAATGGCTGAATTTTAATTATATTAGGAATACGCCTGACGAAAGTTTGTGTTAATACTGAATTAGGATCTTCTGTCGTTGCACAAATAATCAAAACTTTTGCTTGATGATTTCTAGTAGTTTCCCCTAAGCGGTTGAAATTCCCTGTATCGATGAAATAAAAAATCATCTCTTGACCTTCCGGTGGCAGCCGATGTATTTCATCAAGAAACAAAATTCCACCATTAGCTCTTTCTATCAAACCAGCTTGAGAACTATCCGCTCCTGTAAAAGCACCTTTTACATGGCCAAAAATATGCGCTAAAAGAAGTTGTGGGTTGTTGTAGTAGTCCGCACAATTAAAAATGATAAAAGGAGATTTTTCTGAAAATCGCCCAATCAATTTACCATATTCATACATCATGTGAGCCAATAATGTTTTACCAACACCAGTTTGCCCCACAATTAGCGTATGAAGTCCATCCGGTGGATACAAAATCGCCGCTTTAGCTTGTTCAACCTGTTTTTTCAGACTCCCATCGGCACCAATCAATGAATCAAACGGGCTTTTATTATCTGTATTTTTTTGCACACAATCTTCTATTGAATCAAAAGTAAAGGGGCCCTCGCCAAGATTTGTATCGTAAAAATCTTCTAACGTTTTTTTATCAAAAAACAAGACTGGTCTACCTGAAAATTTTATAATTTTACCTTGTCGTTGCAGAGCGTTAAGTTCTCTACTAACATTGCTACGCAAAACACCTAGATTCTCAGCAACATCCTCCGCCTCAATTCCAACTCTGCCTTTCAACTCCTCTTTTTTATATAATGCAGATTTTTCTTGAATATATTGATAAATTTTATTAATTCTCCTCATAAAATAAGACCACCCTTTAATACTTCTATATTAAATTCTATATTTAATAAAAATAATAAAAAAATTCTTCATCGATATAATGCTGAATACAACAAAACTCAGCTATAAATTCTTTATTTTTTACATATAATCCCCTGTTGCTTATTATTGTTAAATTTATATTACAAGACATCTAGCTGCCTGTCTAGTACGCGCCAATATAACTTCTACAAAAATCAACATAAATCTCTTACGCTTTTTCTTGATGACCTCTGCTGACTTAGACATTACTACTACAAAATTCAACTGTATTTTTCATCGTCTAGAGCCGTTACGGGTAATCTAAAAGAACAGACATACGATTTTTCCGCATGCCTGTTCTTACCTTTTAACAGAATTCTATTATCTATTAAATCCTTGATCTACCAATCACCATAGCATTTTTATTTTTTCTTATATCGCCAATCTTTATGTACTTCGTCAAAGTACCATTCGCCGTTTTCAACTCGCTCTTTTGGTTGCTCTTTCTTGATGTCATCTTTTTTTACTTCAACTTGTTTTGTAACTGGTGCTGGCGCCGGTGTTATTGCTTTTTTCACCACGGCATTTTTTTCTGGCGCTCGCTGCTCAAACAACTTTTTATCTATTTGCAGCTTTACATGCTGCCCACTGCTCTGAGATATTGCCTCACGGTTTGTTTGACCGAAAATTACATTCAATAAAATAAGTGCTGAGACTACGATGCTTAAACAAGCAACAGCTAAATAAACTCTCCACGCTTCTTCTATTTGCAGACCTTTTACATTAGCAATCACTTCACGAATAAACGCAACGGGATTCCGATAACCGATCATTTTTATCACCTCATTATCAGCATTCCCGTTTCCAGTTAAATTTATCCATTTTTCTACATGTAACCATAAATTAGTAATAAAAATTAGCCGTTAACCTCTCCGCCTCCTCCATTATCCTACATATTCTATACCAGTTTTATATGATGAATGAGCAAAAAATCCTATCAAGTCAGCTGCTTTTCACTTACGACCCATAAATATTTTTCAATTTAACCCCAGTATAAAAATACAGCAATATATCCTTATAACTCTTACCTAACTTCGCCATTCCATTTGCTCCATACTGGGACATCCCAACACCATGGCCATAGCCAATCGTTTTAAAAAGTAATTTATCTCCTTGTAATTCTACGGTAAAATTTTCTGAACGGAGTCCTAATAAGTTTCTCACCTCTTGCCCCTTAAAATTCTTACTACCAATACGAACCTCATTTACCCGCCCAGACTCCGTCAAACTAATCACTTTAGCAATGCTCTGATCCCCATTTTGCACCGCTGCCATCACCCCAGCCTCTGGTCCTAAAATTGATTCAATATCAGACAAGGCAATCGACTTACTATCACTATAACGTGGGGATTTTTCATCCCACTTACATTCTACACTTTGTAAATAAGGATAATCATACCCCCATACCTCTTTTGCACTCGCAGTTCGCCCGCCACTGGTGGAATGAAATATCGCGCTGATTGGCTTATCCTCGTAGACTAAAATTTGCCCATGGGTAGCATCTACTGCTTGGCTAATTCTTTTGTAATATTCCTCATATTTCTTACCCCAACGTTCCTTTAACGTTTCCTGGCTAAGCCACGCTTGATTTTTGGTATAATCAGTACTTACATCTGCATCGGGATGATCACTCACCCCACCACCGCCAAAACTACGCATATTCTTGACTGCATACGTTCGTGCCGCAACTGCTTGTGCCTCCAGTGCGGCTGCTTCAAACTCGGCTGGCATTTCTGCACCAACTACCCCTTTTACATATTCCTCTAGTTCCATTGCTTCTATCTTATCTTTCTCATGCAAATAGACATTGATCGTTACGCCTTCTACTCTTGTCACCCTCCTTTGTTCTGACACTGTACTCTTCTGAATTCCCATAACAAAGATCAGCACACTCGGTAAAACAATCACTAACAAAGCTACCAGTCCCACCACAATGCCTAGTAGCTTGCGCACAAAACCGCCTCCTTCAACTTATTGGTATTAACAAGAATATGCGCAATCCCCCTTTTATATGACAGGCTAACACAAAAAAAAGACGAGCAAATGCTCGCCTCATGTTACAAACTATGGACAGACAGGCTGCGGGTCGGCGATAAGCACCCATCTGCGTCGTTGCAGTAAGTTGCTGCTCGTCGACGTACGAAAGTACGACTCCTTACGAGCTCCTTGCTGCGCCTAGCATCTGAGCACTTCTCGCCAACCGGCAACCTATCTTCGTGCTAGTTTATAAGTGGTACAAATTTAGATTGTTTCTATTTATTAATATAAATATTTTTATTTTGCCGACAGTCTGAGACGAGCAATACTCGTCTTATTTGTATTGTATTTTCTTTAATTGCCACAATTTAAATTCATTGATACGCACTGTTGATTCACTCTGGATGAAGAACTTCATTTCTTCTGTTTTCGGAAAATACATCCATGTTGTAACTTCCCTACCATCTTGATAATAGACTTCGATTACCGAACGATCGATAAAGATCTGTAATTTCAAATAACTCTGCGCGGCAAGTTTAAATTTACGTATCCCTTTACCGCCTAAATTCATCTGATTACGGTCAAGCGTTACAATTTGCTTTGCTCTATCATAGCTTAGTATCATACGTTCATGTCCGCAGTCGAAGGTGATAAAGACTTCAGCATTCTGCTCAATATCTAGCTCTAATAGGATCTCTGCTGCGCGTTTTGGCACTTCAATCGCATAACTATCACAAATAACATTTTTTGCTTGTACAGATACTGTTTCTCGTAAACCTTCCAGCTCTGGTAATGGACTTTGATAAAGTACACCATCTTTATACGTAAGTAAACGTGGTAATGTTAGATCATACATCCAGCCTTCATTTGCTGTTGGATATTCACGATCTTTATCTGGCATCCCAATCCAGCCAATTAAGATATCCCTGCCCTCATGCGTGAAAACTTGCGGTGCATAAAAGTCAAAGCCCATATCCAGCTCTTTGAATTCACCATGCTCCAAGGCTGGTACTGTAACATCTAGTGCTCCAATAACATACCCAGATTGATAAATATTTTGATATTTTAGGTCTTCTGCTTTAAGCCCCTGTGGTGAAAAAATAAACGCGTATTTTTCTTCCGACACCTTTACTATATTAGGGCATTCCCACATATAGCCAAAGTCTGACATTAAAGTTTTAAGTTCACCAATGAGCGACCACTCTTTCACATCCTTCGATTGATAAAGTAAAGCTCTGCCTTTTAAATCATTCGTCTGTACACCAAGGATCATATAAAAAGTTTCATTTTCTAGAAATACAAAAGGATCGCGAAAATGCGCTGTATAGCCATCTGGTTGTTTATTTATCAAGATAGCATCTTTGGTCACCGAACCATTTTTATGATATGTTGCTATACATTGATAAGATTCACGATTGTTATTTTCATCTTTGACATTGCCCGTATAGATAAGTTTCAGCACATCATCTTTAACAAAACCACAGCCAGAGTAGCAACCATCTTTATCAAACCAGTCATTGGGTTTTAAGACTATTTTCGGCTTACTATAATGGATGAAATCTGTTGTTGTTACCAGTGCCCAGTGCTTGTTCTTCTGCTCACAACCAAAAGGATTCCACTGACAAAAAATATGAAATTTTTGATTGTAATAACTAAGACCATTTGGATCATTTACTAAACCAAATGGCATTTCAATATGAAACTGATTACGCCAAGAATGCTTTGCTTTATCAGCATAATATTTTGCGATTTTTTTCTCTACTTCTTCATATTTTTCGGACATAGTTACCTCTTTCTAATTTAGATCCAACATGCTTTCACGCTCAATTAACTTTAATGGTACCGCTTGATTAAGTATCAGTTTTTTGCCTTCTATTAGATCTGAAATTCCTTTGGCAATTCTTTCGCCAATCAACTCAAAATCAAAAGCTACCGTCGTCAACCGTGGATAAGAAACCGTACCGATATCATACCCACCAAAACCAGCAACTGAAACCTGCCTAGGCACTTGAATATGCTGTTCATGTAAATAACGAAGGATGCCTAGGCTGATATTATCGGTAGCACATACCACAGCCGTTGGCTGATAGCTAAGTACCTCGCTACCATGCTCGTACGCTTTCGCAAAAGAGAAACCCGTTTCAACAAACTGTACATTACAAGCTGGATTATTTTTTGTTACCGCATCCATAAAACCTTGTTTCCGCTCCACACCTACTGCATAATCTTTTTGATTAACGCCAAGAAAAACAATATTTTTATGACCTTTTTCTTTAACATAGTTCCCCATGATTTGGCCAGCTTTATAGTCATCTACCTTTATATAATTGACAAACTCACTTTTTTGTCCTGTAAAAATAGTAGGAATAGGAAGAGATTTGATTAACTCAATATGTCGTTTGGTAATCGCAAGTGAATTGACAATGATTCCATCCACGCCTTGCTGATGCAAATTATTGATATTGTCCAATTCTTTTGCCACGTTTAATTCGCTGACTAAAATCAAACCCTGATAATTATGTTCCGCTAACTGACGATTCATTCCCGCAAGCAATTTCCCCACCGAAAAAGAATCAATCCGAGGTAATACTATACCGATCAGCTTACTTCGTTTTGTTTTCAGCCTTTTCGCAAAGAAATTTGTTTGAAAACCAGTTTTCTCAATCGCTAATTTAATTTTTTCTGCATTTTCCTTGCTCACATAGCCATTATTTAAATAGCGAGAAACACTACTTTTTGATACATTGACCATATCGGCAATATCTTGTATTGTAATTTTCCGCTCCATACCTGCCTCCCAAACTATATCACTCTTGTGGTTTATACAAAACATACGTTAATCCAAATGGTACGCCAAAACCAACAGCATTTACTATGATATATTGTACCATAGTATTGACATATAGGAGTGCCCCTGGCAATACCGTTATTCCCATACCAGTGCCAGAGAGCTGAAAAATACTTGCACACATCCCAGCACAAGCGCCACCAATCAGTGCATAAATAAACGGCTTCATAAATCTTAAATTAATCCCAAAAATCGCTGGCTCCGTAATTCCTAAAAATGCTGGAATAGCTGACGAAATATACAGCGAACGTTTTTTCTTGTCCTTTGTTTTGAGTGCGACTGCCAGTGCCGCCGCGCCTTGCGCAATAATCGCCCCAGTAATGATCGCATTAAACCTATTCGCACCAGTCGTTGCCAATAACTCTACCTCTAGTGCACTAAAAGCATGATGCACACCAGTCACGACAATCAACTGATGTAAACCGCCCACAACAAAACCGCCAATTCCAAAGGGAAGATAGAGGAAGCTCTTAACTGTGCCAAAAACCATAAACTCAATGCTGTGCATAATTGGGCCAACGACCAGCAAGCCCAATACCATCGAAATTAATAATGTCAAAAATGGCGTTACGATTAAATCCAATACGTCCGGCACTACTTTCTTCAATGCTTGCTGGGTTTTTGCCGCAAGGATACCGAGTACCAATGCTGGCAATACCGATCCTTGATAGCCGACGATAGAAATATCAACGCCAAATAAAGAAAGTCCAAGTGGTACTGCTTCCCCTGCAGCAACGACATAAGCATTGGGAAGTTGCGGTGCTACTAGCATCAAACCAAGTACAATGCCAATCACTGGCGTACCACCAAATTTTTTCATCGTCGACCAAGCAACCAGTGCTGGTAAAAATGCAAAGGCTGTATCGGTTAAAATTTGTGACATCAATAAGAAATTCTTACCAAGGTCAAAGCCTAAATTCGTAAGCAAACCTCTAATACCCATAAATAAACCAGTGGCAACAAGTACCGGAATGATGGGTACGAATACATCACCAAATGTTCGAGATATCTTCTGGAGTACAGACATTTCATCATAGGCAGTGTCTTTATTGTTACTATTTCTAAGCTCTGCAGAATCTTTTACAATAACAGCATAAACTTTATTCACAAAGCCTGTTCCTAAGATAATTTGGTATTGTGCCGCCGCAAAGAATTGCCCTTTAACACCTTCAATGGCTTCAATCGCCTTTTCATTTATTTTTTCTTTATCTTTTAAAATCAGCCGAAGGCGTGTCGCACAATGCTCGACTGCTCTAATATTTTCTTTTCCCCCAACATGTAATAAAATCTGCTCGACAACGGTATGTTCTTTTACCACCACGCCTGTTGCTGTACTTGGGGTTACCATAATAGAAGCGATACTTGTACTACCAGCTACGCTATTTTGCTCTGACTGTGTGATATCTGATTCTTGTTTGATAGATACCTTGCCATATTGATTAGCGTTGGTTACCACGACAGGTGTCGTAACATCGTAGCCACTATTTACAATAGCATCCATGTCAAATTCAACCAGCAACTCACCTTTTTTAATCATATCACCTTGCGCTATGTGAGCAGTAAAATATTTACCACCTAAATTTACCGTATCAAAACCAACGTGAATTAATAATTCAACACCATCGGTTGAAACTAAACCAATTGCATGTATTGTTTCAAACAAAGCCGATACCATACCATCAAAAGGCGCAATGACATTACCAAAGCTTGGTTTTATCGCTGCCCCCCTACCTAGGGCCTCACTGGAAAAAACAGCATCTTTTACTTCACTTAAAGGAATTATTTCGCCCTTTATTGGGCTAGTAATGATAATATCTTTCATCTACATTTCCTCCTTAAATCCGCGAGGTGTGGAACCAATTCCATAAACATATCATACCAGTTACAAAAATGACCTGTCAACAGTTATCATTTTCATTATCTCAATATTCAATATATCGTATCTTTTTTTACTAAAGAATATTTTTATTTACTTGTTTTGGCCTTTCTCACTTGCCACCAGCCTTATTTCTTCAATATAATGAAAGAGTATATTATAAAAAGAAATCGGGCTGATATTATGGAATCAAGAACTATCAAAACATTTGATTTAGAAACTTATCGCACATTGACAGAATACAATGGTGATATTCTATTTGAATGGGATTTAGAAACAGATCAATTTTTTGTTACGCCTAACTGGTTCGATATTTTTGGCTATATGCCATCTAGCTGCCATTTTAGCAATGAAATTGAGAAAGGCACCTTGATTCACCCAGATGATATTCATTTGTTTAAAAAATATATTGAAACCATTCATTATAATCAGCATGATTTATCGAATAAAAAATTTTTTTCTAAGTTAGAGCTACGTTTTCGTAATGTTTATAATCAATATATCTGGTGTAAGCTAAGCTTAGCAACGCATTTTTCTAATCAGAATATTCCTTACAAAATGTCTGGTATGCTTACAGATATTGATTTTGATAAAAAGCACCGTGAAACTTTACTCGATCAAGCACAAAAAGATTTATTAACTGGACTTTATAATAAAGTTACGACCCATACACTCATTGAAGATTACTTGAAGAGTTCCGCCCCTACAAGTAAGCACGCCTTAATGATTATCGATCTTGATGGATTTAAAGCAATCAATGATAACTTTGGTCATTTATTTGGCGATGCCGTCATCTGCGACTTAGCAGCCAGCATCAAAAAAAGTTTTCCCTCTTCCGATATTATCGGACGTGTTGGTGGCGATGAATTTGTTGTCTTAGTTAAAAATGTGACGAAAGGCGAATGGTTACGCAATAAGGCTCTGGCCTTAAACATTGCCCTACGCCGCTCTTATATCACCGATGAGAAAGAATATAAGCTATCTGTCAGTATCGGCATCGCCATTCATCCTATCCACTCTGAAAAATTTACTGACTTATTTAAAGCTGCTGACCATGCATTATATTACGCCAAAGAAACTGGTAAAGATAAATACGTCATTTATTATCCACAATTGCCAAAAGTAGAATATCAAAATCCTCGAACAAATAGCGAAGATAACTTATCCCAGGGGAAAAAATCTTTTGATGACAATTTGCCCGAATATATCTTCAAATTACTCTATAGCTCCGTTGATAGCAGTTCCACGATTAAAATCATTTTGGACGTTATTGGAAAACGTTTTAATGTCAGCCGCGTCTTTATTTATGAGCGTAGCAATGATGTCAGCCACTACACGATAACGTATCAATGGTGTAATCATGGTATTTCTCCCATCAAAAACTCGCTAAAAGTTATATCTGCGGATGATGTTGAGACGTTTTATGCCAAATTTAATCAAAGAAATATGCTCAATTGCAGCAACGTCAATATGCTTACCACAAAACAGCGAAAATTTTTTGAAATGGAAAATATTCAAGCCTTTTTACATAGCCGAATCATTGATAATGGCATTCCAAAAGGCTGTGTTGGTTTTGATGAATGTACGAATCCACGCACTTGGACAACTGAAGAAATCGATATTCTAACCTTTATCTCTGAAATGTTGACTACCTTTTTACGCAAAAATAATATTGCAAAAAATGTAAAGAAACTAGAAGCAAATTCATTTGAGATTCTGCATCATGTTGACTCCTGGCTTTATGTTGTTGATAGATATACATATGATCTGCTTTTCGTCAATAAAAAACTTAATTCAGATATTGCTCAGCATGGTGTTGGAAATAAATGCTACCAACTTTTTCATAATAACGAAACACCATGCTCTAACTGCCCGATGAAAGATATATCATTAAATTCTAGGCGAGCTATCAAAGAATTCTATAATTCAAATAAAACAATGTGGGTAAAAACAACTGCCTCAAGAATTAATTTTAACGATTCTACAGATGCATGTCTCATTCAAGTTGACAATATCACTGCTGAAAAAGAGCTGGAATTTTTACCCCAAAATTAAAAGACTCACGATTTAAATCCGTTTAGGGATTAAATCGTGAGTCTTATTTTTTACTTGAATAGTAACTATTATTTCTGTAATTAAAACAATGAACTTACTTATTTTTAATTACCTTTTCAATATGAATAATCAAATACAACTGTTCTTCCCTTGTTAACTCATATCCAAAGTCTTCAGCGATCATTGCTTTGATTTTCTTAACACATTCATAGGTATTGAAGTATTTGCTACTCATTGTATCAAACATTTCATCATCGTTATCCTCATAGGTTTTTCCGCTGAACAATCGTTGTCCAAGAGATTTCAAATGAGTGATAAAGCGACTGTAATTTAAGGAATCTTCATTGTATTCAAATCTATAATGCGTTTTTACCATGTTTAAAATATTTTGAATGACTTTTGTTACATCCACAATATGATCTAAATCACCATTTAATTCTGCATTTACAAAATGCAACGCAATAAAGGCAGCTTCATCTTCTTTTAAGCTGACACTACATTGCCGTTGTAATAAAGTCAAAGCTTTTTTACCAATCAAAAACTCTTCTTTATAAATATGTCTGATCTCCCAGCGCATAGCATTTTTCAACTGGAAACCATAGCTCTCTCTGCCAATAACCCGATAGATATGTTCTGTCAACGTAACATAAATACTATCATCCAATTTCTTGGCATAGGTCTCTTTTGCATAATCAATAATTTTTGCACTGAGCAGGATGTATTCGAGTGGAATCTCGAGCACTACTTTCTTAAACAGCGCAATCACATCATTATTAGAAAAAGTAAAAATTTTCTGTATTTTTTTTACATCTACTAATGAATCACCTTCGTTTAAACGAAAAGCAATACCTCGCCCTAGCACAATATTTTCTTCTGATTTTTCATTTAAGCATACAACAGCATTATTATTCAAAACTTTTTCAATCTTCATGCTTACCCCTCTAACAATATTATTTAAAAATTCACACTTCAACAAAAAGGCAAAACCCCATAACAGACCAGTTATGGGTTTCACCTATAGTATTGTCATTGACCTTTTTATTACATTTTATTTTATGCGATAACAATCCTTGATTATCCATCATATTTCCATCTATTTCTTATTATACTTTATTTTCTTTTCAATACGCAACGTATTCCTGGTTTTATTTTTGGTAATGCAAAACATTTGCTACAGTTCAAACACTTTGATTTCTCTTGCCCATTTAAAAATAATTTAATGATATCTGGCTCACAAATAAACGGACGGCTAAGTGATACCATATCAATACCGCTGGCTAAAACTTTATCCATATCGGCAAGTGAACGTACCCCCCCAACTAAAAGGATTGGAAGTGCAGGCACTGCTTTTTTCATTTTTGCGATTCGATCCAAATAGTAAGTAGTTGCATCGCGTGGCTGTGAAATAAAATCAGCACCACTAAGTTCTACCGCTTCAGCGCCAAGCCTCTTGAGTTCCTGCAACATATAAAGCAAATCTTGTTCATACTCGTCATCGTCGGTTCGAGAATCGTTATTGATTTTGATAAACACGGGGAATTCTTCTCCGCATTTTTCTTTGATCCCAACGATAATTTCACGTGTTAAACGGAAGCGATTTTCTATAGCACCACCATATGCATCTGTACGATGATTAAACGTTTTATCGATGAATTGCGATAGTAAATAGCTGTGTGCCGCATGTAATTGTATGCCGTCAAAACCACTTTGCTTTACACGATATGCCGCATTAATAAACTCCGCTTTAATTTGAACAATTTCCTCGATGGTAAGCTCGCGTGCCATCTTACCTTTTTTAAGTTCTGCTGCAGATGGACCAGCCAAATCATCATGATTGACTGCCCGTGGGCCTGCATGGCTAATTTGCGCAATAATTTTTGCATCGTACTTGCTCACAATGCTATGTAATTTCTTTAACTGAGGAATGAATGCATCATCATAAATTGCTGTCTGATCTTCATTGGCCATCCCCATTGGTGAAACGCTACAATGACCTGTAATAATAAGCCCAACATCATTGGCTGCAAGTTCTTCATACATAGCAAGCTCTACATCCGTCATTGACCCTTCTTTCGTTCCTAAAAAACAATGTGTTGCCGAGCGCACAATTCTATTCTTTATCTTCATATGTCTTAACTTAATTTCTTCTAAAATTTTTGTCATAGATTGGTCAACCCTCCAAAACTAAATAATCAAATCAATTCTATTATAACATACTAAATCGACTACTTAGTCATCTTTTTTTCTTATCATCAGCAATAAAAATAGGAGCTGTTGTAAAATAATCACAATAGCTCCTAGACATATTATTTTACTGTTCTTCTAATATCAGCACCTAGCCCACAAAGCTTGCTTACGAGTTGATCATATCCACGATCAATATGATGAATATAACCTACTTGGGTTTCACCATCAGCAACCAAACCAGCAAGTACCATTGCAGCACCTGCACGAAGGTCAGTCGCTTTCACTTGGCAGCCTGTTAGAGTCTTCACGCCCTCAACAACGGCACTACGGCCTTCAATTTTAATGTTTGCACCCATGCGTTTGAGCTCATCTACATGCATAAAACGATTTTCAAACACTGTTTCAGTCACGACACTTGTGCCTTCTGCAATTGTTTGCATGGCCATAAATTGCGCTTGCATATCCGTTGGGAACCCAGGGTATGGCAGCGTTTTAATATCCACAGCTTTAATTGGCCCATCACAGAGCACACGGATACCGCTAATTTCTTCTTCTATGGTGACACCGGCTTCTTTTAATTTTGCGATTACAGGTTTTAAATGTTCACTAATTGCATTCTCAATATAAACATTTCCCCGTGTCATTGCTGCTGCAACCATGTAAGTCCCAGCTTCAATACGATCAGGAATAATCGTATAATTTTTACCTTCTAAGCGTTCAACGCCTTCAATCTTAATGACATTTGTTCCAGCACCGCGAATGTTCGCACCCATCACATTTAAATAATTTACTAAATCAATAATTTCAGGTTCATGGGCTGGGTTTTCGATGATGGTTTGACCTTTCGCCATACATGCTGCCATAATGATATTTTCCGTTGCCCCTACGCTTGGAAAATCAAGATAAATTCTAGCACCAACTAAGCCATTTGGAGCTTTCGCTTCAATATAGCCATGACCAGTTTCTATTTGCGCACCAAGTGCTTCAAAACCTTTTAAATGCAAATCTATCGGTCTTGTCCCAATAGCACAGCCTCCCGGCAAGGAAATTTTAGCATGGCCGCAACGTGCGAGTAATGGCCCCATAATTAAGAATGATGCCCGCATCTTTCTCACAAGTTCATAAGGAGCTTCACAAGACAAGATGTTAGTGCTGTCGACACCCAGCGTATTATCACCATTGTTTACGACTTTCACACCCAATTGGCATAATACTTCCGAAATCGTGCGTACATCTTCTAGATCTGGTACCTCTTCAAGCATACTTGGTGTCTGTCCTAGTAGTGTCGCCGCGATAATCGGTAAAACTGCATTTTTCGCCCCACTAATCTTTACTGAGCCCTCTAATCTCTTGCCACCATTTATAATTAACTTTTCCATTAATATCCTCCTGAAATCCGTATACTACTAAAAATAATAATTTATGATCTGCAGCTGACTGAAACTCTTTTTCCATATTAATACTCAATTGAAATCACTGGCGAACCAATAATCACGTAAGTACGACCATCGTATTCATTATAGCGCATCACCATATTAAGATTGACTATATCTTTACCTGCAATAACCCGCTCCTCAATCGTTGGGGCAAATCCTACATAGCTAAAATATGTTTTAGCATCTGTCTTTTTTATCGGCGTTGCGCCAATAGAGTCAAAGCCATCTTGCAAGCGTAATGACAACTCATCATTCCTTAGTTTACCATCAAGATACCCCTTCAAGCAAGTGCTAATAGTCGGAGATGAATGGAATTTCTGCATAATATTTTTTAATTTTGCTTTTGTTTGGATAAGTTTATCTTCCTCTGCTGATTTTTCCATATAATTTACCGATAAATAGGTAATATTCTTAGAATTATCCGGTTCTATGATATTGCAAATTGTAATCATAATTTTTTTATTTTCTAGTTCTACTCTTGCTTTGACATCAATCTTTTCCATGTTTTCTATTACTTCAATTGTATACTGATCTTCCGAAAAACCCAGCTGGCTTAAAATTTCTTTTTCGATTTTCATAAATATTGCAATGTTCTCAAACTCTTTCGGCAGCTTTTCCCATGCATAAATATAATAGCTATCCACTTCTGCGCCGGTGGCTTGCATAGCAGCGTTTAACGGCTCCGATAGTGTCACCGGTACGTTTTGTGCTTTACTAATAAATACAATATTAATCATAAGAACTAAAAAGATACCAACTAAACATTTTTTCATTTTGTTAACCTCCACTAAATTCTTGTTATTTTCATTCTTACCAGAATTTAGCTTTGGTATACAAAAAGGGTGTAATCAAAAGAGTTCTTTTGATTACACCCAATCCATAATCTCTATTATTTATTAGAGAACTTATTCGTAGCCACCAAACGTGCTTTTGCACGATTTAAAGCGGCATGAGCACGAGTAAGATCAACGTCAGTTTTCTTAGCATTGATGCGTTCTAAAGCTCTATCATATGCTTTTTGCGCACGATCTACGTCAATTTGTTCAGGTAACTCTGCATTCGTTGCAAGCACTGTGATTTTTTTTGGTTGAACCTCAATAAAACCACCGCTTACTGCGATTAGGTGTTCACCATCATCTGTTAGTACTCTCATTGGAGCTGGTACAAGTCCAGCGATTAAAGGAGCATGGTTAGGCAAAATACCAAGTTCGCCATCCGTGCTTCTTACAATAAGCATATTAATATCTGTTGTGTAAACAACTCTTTGTGGAGAAACAATTTCTAGCTTAATTTTGTTAGCCAATTGTTATTCCCCCTTCATTTTACGAGCTGCTTCTAATACCTCATCAATACTGCCCACCATGTAGAAAGCAGCTTCTGGGATATCGTCATGTTTACCTTCTAAAATTTCTTTAAAGCCACGAATTGTTTCTTTTAACGGTACATATTTACCAGGAGAACCTGTAAATACTTCAGCTACGAAGAATGGTTGGCTTAAGAATCTTTGAATTTTACGTGCTCTAGATACAACAAGTTTATCATCATCAGATAATTCTTCCATACCTAAAATCGCGATAATATCTTGCAATTCTTTATATTTTTGTAACACAACCTGAACGCCACGTGCTACATTGTAATGTTCTTCCCCAATAACATGTGGATCAACAATACGTGAAGTGGAATCTAGTGGATCCACGGCTGGATAGATACCAAGTTCAGCGATTTGACGAGATAAAACTGTTGTTGCATCCAAATGCGCAAATGTTGCAGCTGGAGCAGGGTCAGTTAAGTCATCGGCAGGTACATATACCGCTTGTACAGAAGTAATGGAACCTTTTTTCGTTGAAGTGATACGTTCTTGAAGTGCACCTACG
>Ga0316600_10000103_pt1 | contig 58869 bp, 52 predicted proteins | sample OWC_soil_day5_CT_FD_207652 | JGI IMG/M metagenome (GOLD analysis project Ga0316600, IMG submission 207652) | Wetland soil microbial communities from Old Woman Creek delta, Ohio, United States - OWC_soil_day5_CT | ecosystem: Environmental > Terrestrial > Soil > Wetlands | place: USA: Ohio... | reverse complement strand
ATTGCGCATGTATTTACCTCTAATCAATTTAATTTATTTGCCAAATCACATGAATTATAAAAAATAAAAATGCTGCATCATTTATAAAAAAATTATGGTTTAAATGGATATTCATAGTATTGCTTGAGATGAAGTATTGTATACCTAGTGAAAAGAATTGATAAGAGATTTTTGAGAAAAATTAAGAATAAAAGTATAGTTTGTACTTTGCAGGCCAATCGCTATAGTGTATATTTAAATTTGAATAAATAAAAAATATGTTTTTAAGATGATTTAAGAAAAGGAGAAAAGAATGCTTCCAAATGATTTAGGTAAGAATCTAATTTATATTGGGTTAATGATTATGGTACTTGGTATAATCCTGCATTTTGGTGGAAAACTTATTCAATTTGGTAAATTGCCAGGGGATTTTAAATGGGAAAGTGGTAACTTCGGCGTTTATTTCCCTGTAGCTAGTTCAATTATCATTAGCATTTTGTTAACTATACTGGTAAATTTGTTTTTGCACAGATGAGAGCAAACTAAAATAGTTAGAAAAACAATGGCAGATGTACTCAATTATTTTTTTGAGTATATCTGCCATTGTTTTGGAGAAAATTTATGTATGAAAGTATTTTTTTTTATCGATTTACGTGAAAGAGAGGATGATTTTATGCTTCCCCGTGGAGCCAATTTACAACGAATAAAAAATGGTAAGAAAACCTATGCCATTACACCGCATCTCCCTGGTGGTTTTGTTACTCCAGAAAGACTTGAAAAATATGCTAATGTTGCGCGCAGATATCATGGCGCTTTAAAACTGACCTCAGCGCAGCGCATCATGATTACCAATCTAGAAGCTGAAGATATCGAAAAAATCTGGCAAGAACTTGGGATAGAACCGGCAATCGGTTTTGCCAATTGTGTGCGCAGTGTAAAGATTTGCCCTGGCACTACTTTTTGTAAGCGAGGAAAAAAGGATAGCATAAAAATTGGTCTTGAGTTGGATAAAAGATATATAAAGAAGGAAATGCCTTCGCGTATGAAAATGGGCGTTTCTGGTTGTCCGAATTCTTGCTCTGAATCTATAGTGAAAGATATCGGTTTGGTTGGTACCGATGAAGGTTGGGATATTTACGTAGGCGGCAGTGCTGGTTCTCATCCGCGTTTAGCTAATAAATTAATCGGTGGTTTATCTGATGATGATGCGCTCGTTGTGGTTGCGTACATTGTTAGCTATTATCAGGCAAATGCTGATATTGAAAGGCTTGGACAGTTTATTGATCGAATTGGTTTTGCCAAATTTGAGCAGGAGGTTTTGGACCAGTATACGAATCGGAGTAAAATTGAGATGAATCAGAAACAAGAAAAAAATAATGATTTTGCACCATTACCAGGAGGATTAACAGAAGGGACTTTAGCTTTAGGTGATGCGATTACTGCTGACAGTATTGTGGCGGATATTATTCGGATATATCCTAATACAATTCCTGTGTTACGTTCTTTAGGCCTTGGTTGTTTAGGATGCCCCTCAGCCACTGGTGAACCAATCAGCCAAGCTGCTGAGATACATGGACTTGAGCTTGAACAGTTAGTCAAAACATTAAATGAAAAACGTTGAGGTGATACGATGAGTGATTCTTTAGCACAAATACATCATTGGTTATTTAATAAAATTAAAATCGTAAATAGTCGTGAAAATTTAATTATGCAAAGATTCTCGGATCAAGCTGATACCGTTGAAATTGTTCGGGAGATGGTTAATCAAAGTATTGGGGCAGTTTCTCTAAATCAGGAACTTGACCAAATCATTGATCATAACAATATTCATCAATGGCTCCAAAAGCAAATAAATCTTGTCGAATCAAGAGAAGCTTATGTGATTAAGGAATTGATCAATATGATTGGGCATGACATTCGCGCTGCGATTGAGGAAACTTTCAAAAAAGATGGCTTTAGTTATGGGAAGGAAGCTGTCACCTTTAGTAAAGGGGTGACTACAGCCCCCGAACTTTATCAAACATTAAATGATTATTATTTAAATGGGATGCCTTGCGATCAATGTGACATAGTGAAGCAAATTTCACCGAACATTGTGATTTGGGAGAAAGAGCATTGGCAGCAGGAGCAAGTTTGGCAGCGTATAGGGGCCCAAACTAGTCTTATGGAGGAACTTTATCTTAGTTGGTTAAAATCGTTTATTAGTGGGGCAAATTGTAGTTTTACTTTGGAGCTTCATAAGCAAAATGCAATGTATGTATTTACCCTAAAAAAATTAGATTAAAGATAAAGAAAAAATTTTATACACACATAATAAAGGACTAGTAAAGTTTATATAAAAAATCCCTGCTTGTAGTTCCTTATAGCTACAAGCAGGGATTTTTATGTTAGGCTATATTTATTTACCAATAACCAAGAACTTTCCACCATACACCACCGACGCCTACCCAGATAATAATGTGCATGATAGAGACACCAAAACCAATTTTCCACCAATCTGCTTGACTGACATAGCCAGCACCAAAATAAACTGGAGCAGGGCCTGTACCAAAGTGAGTTAAACAGCCGCAGATATTAGAAGCAAGTGCTACAACGAAAGCGGAAACAAATGGTGGCGCACCTGCTGCCACGCCTAAGGTGATTAAGGCAGCATACATTGCTGTTACGTGAGCGGACATACTAGCAAAGAAGTAATGGCTATACAAATAGATGACAAAGGATAATACTACCGCAGTAAGCATGCCTACGCCAACCATTTGGTTTTCTAGTATTTTAGCAAACCAGCCAATAAAACCAGTTTTGTTAAGATAATCAGACATTAAGATAACACTACCAACCCAGATTAAAGTATCCCATGCTCTCGTTTCTTTGATTACATCTTTCCAAGTCAGAACCTTAGTTGCAAGTAAGATACATAGTCCGAGAAAAGCGATTAACGTACCGTCAAGGTTTGTCATGGAAGCAGTAGCCCAAAGACCTAACAACATGATAAATACAAAGAACATAATTTTTTCGTTTGTTGTCATTGGACCCATTTCTTTTAAAACATTTGCTGCCATTGTTTTTGCTTCAGGCGTATGTTTAATTTCTGGAGGATAAAACTTGTAAATTGCGTAAGGAATACCTAGCAATGCAACTGTACCAGGAACAACTGCGGCGATAAACCATCCCATCCAAGTGATATCAACATCTAATACTTTTTTTGCCATCGCAACAGCGATTGGATTACCAACCATTGCGGTCAAAAACATTGCAGATACGATGAGGTCAACATGAAAGATCGAAGTTACTAAGAAAGCGCCAATTTTTCTAGCTGATTCGCCGGGCTTTGAATCAAAGGCTTCAGCTAAACTTTGTACGATTGGGAAAACAAGACCACCAGCACGGGCCGAATTCGATGGTATTGCTGGTCCAATGATTAGATCACTTAGCGCTAGAGAATATACGAGTTTAAGACTACTATCACCAAAAGCACGCATTGTCATATAGGCGATACGTCTGCCTAGACCAGTAATGATAAAAGCTCTAGCCAAGATGAAGGCAGAAACGATTAACCATACCGTCCCCCCGCTAAAAGCAGTCAAGACTTCTTTAAATTTTAAAGTTCCAGTTAATGAACATGCAACAATTGCAATTAACGCTACGGAACCAGCTTCTATTGGTTGTAAGATAAAACCAACTACGGTTCCCATGAAGATTGCGAATAGGTGCCAAGCTTGAGGTTTTAGGCCTTCTGGCACAGGGCTAAACCATAAGATAAGTACAATTCCAACTGTTAAGATGGCGGAAGGTATTTTACTTTCGCCAAAAAGCTTTTTCATATGCAGCACTCCTTGTTATGAAAATTTTTTTGAAAATTCATTAAAATAAATTCATAAATTTCATTAATCAAATCATATAAAAATAAACGAATAATGTAAAATTAAAAAAACCAATTGCTGATTATCATATAATTAAATGATTATTTAGAAAATTTATAAATGCTATGTGCTAGCTAGATTTAGAGGCTGCAATGTTAAGTATAGAAATGTAAAGATGACAATAAAAAGCAAGCTATCTGAAAAATATATAATATATCAAATAGCTTGCTTAAAGCAGAACGAAAGTTCCCTTTAAAGTGGAACGTTTTTAACGAAGTTAACGAATAATTTGACAATAGGAAGCTGCAGTGTATCGTTATTGTAAATCATCCAAGTCTTTCGCGTTATACAGTTTCCAGTGGCATCTTTTAAAATTAGTGTGTGGATATTAGGAATGTTAGCAACAATACGTGATGGTAAAATAGCATAGCCTAAACCGTTTTTTACCATTTCTTTACAAGTTGCTAATTTATCAACATGCATATTGATATTTGGTGGTTTTAAAAAATTTTCACGCCACCATTTATCAATCTGTGATTTTAATAAATAATCGCTTTGATATTCAATGCGTGATAAATTTGGCAATTCTTCAAAGCTAAATGGCTGAGTGGAAGCAACACATACTGGTTCTTCATACAACAAATCCATATTTTTACAGCCGCCATAATCAACACTTACGAATCCGACATGCGTTTTGTTGTTATAAATAAGGCTGAAGATATTCTTTGACCAATCCGTAGTCATATTAAAATCAGCGTATGGATATTTTTTTTTGAATAATTTTAAGATATGTGGCAGTGTGTACATTGTAAAATAATGTGAAGCGCCAATTTCTAACGTTCCAGAGTCAATTCTAGATAAATTCCTCACTTCGTTTTTGATATTACTTAACTTTGAAACCATTTCAGAAGATGCTTTTACAAGATATTCACCTTCCGGTGTAATTTGGATTCCCTTTGTACTTCTATGGACTATTTGTACGCCAAATTCTCTTTCGATATGTTGTAGCCGTGATGTTAAAGCGGGCTGTGACATATATAATAGTTGGGCGGCTTTGGTTATATTTTTTTCTGTATTTAATGCTTGAATGATAAGCCAGTCACGGTCTTCCACAGAAAAATCCTCCTTATAATATAGATAGACAGGATACCTTACGATATTTATTAGTATTAAATTTTCTGCATCATAACGATATTATCCTCTAAATATAGACAAGATATAGCAGATAGTTTGAGATTAACTCGTTTGCAAGTAATTAAATATTGTAAAAAGATGAATATTATGATAATTACGTTCTATAACAATACATAATTTAGCGATATTGTTATTATAGCATAGTGTAAAAAATGATGAATTAAAACTAAAATAAAATCATTTTCTGGTAGGAATTTATATCATTAATGTGGAAGTAATAAAATATAATTAAAATTTTGGATAAATAAATGTTTTTTATCTTAACTAGATAATCGAAAATATAGGGATAAGGAGTGGTTTTTATGAAAATGCCAGCATTATTTATCGGCCATGGTTCGCCAATGAATATTATTGAGGAAAATAATTATACACACAGTTTAGTGCAGCTAGCAAAGAAGCTGCCTAAACCAACTGCAATTTTGGTGATAAGTGCACATTGGCAGACGAGAAATACTTATATTACGGCTTCAGCGTTACCGCCAACGATTTATGATTTTTATGGATTTCCAAAAGAATTATATCAAGCAAGTTATCCTTGTCCAGGTTCAGTAAAAATAGCAAAACGCGTACAGGAACTTATGCAAGGGGAGGTTAGCGGTGATCCAGATCGAGGAATAGACCATGCCGGATGGGCTGTATTAAAGCATATGTATCCACATGCCGACATTCCTACGTTGCAATTGAGCCTGGATATCAAAAAATCGCCACAAGAACATTATGAACTAGGTAAAAAACTTGCTCGCTTGAGAGAGGAGGGCGTCTTAATTATCGGCAGTGGAAACATAGTCCATAATCTTTCACAACTGGATTTTTCCAGCTTAGATAGCACGAATGTTTATCCATGGGCAGCAAACTTTGATCAAACGATAGCGGAGTTGTTAGTAGCTCGCAATCATGAGAGTTTGATTGATTATGAAAAATTGCCTTACGCAAAGATCGCTTTGCCTACCGATGAGCATTATTTACCAATGCTTTATATAATTGCGATGCAAGAAGAAAATGAAAAGCTGCTGTTTTTTTGCACAGACATACAAAATGGATCGATTGCAATGCGTAGTTTTATGGTTTTTGATGAATTAGTAAATTAAAATCAATTTATTTATATTTATTATAGATAATTGTTTTATCATGACGTGTTTATTTTGCAAGGATATGATAAAATGTATATGTAGAATTTATGGATCATAATGATTTAAGGGAGGTTAGGATATGAGTTTTAAAATTACTGAAAATGTTACATGGGTTGGTAAGATAGACTGGGATTTAACAAAGTTCCACGGAGAAGAATATTCTACGCACAAGGGGTCTACCTATAATGCATATCTTGTTCGCGATGAGAAAAATGTCTTAATAGATACAGTGTGGCTGCCTTATACAAAAGAATTTGTCGACAATCTACAAAAAGAAATCACATTAGATGAGATTGATTACATTATTATCAATCATGGTGAAGTTGATCATAGCGGTGCATTGACGAAATTGATGGAATTGATTCCTGATACTCCAATTTATTGTACAGCAAATGCAGTGAAATCATTAAAAGGACAATATCATAAAGAATGGAATTTTCACGTGGTGAAAACAGGGGATAGGCTTAACATAGGTTCCCAAGAATTTATTTTTGTTGAAGCGCCAATGATGCATTGGCCAGATACGATGATGTGCTATCTTACAGGTGAAAATGTTTTATTTAGTAATGATGCTTTTGGTCAACACTATGCATCAGAATATATGTTCAATGATTTGGTTGACCAAGCGGAATTATATAGAGAAACGCTAAAATATTATGCCAATATTCTTACGCCATTTAACCGTCAAGTTGAGCGTAAATTAAAAGAACTCGCAGAGCTTAATTTAACGATTGATATTATTTGTCCAAGTCATGGCGTGGTTTGGCGTGACAATCCTATGCAAATTGTGAATAAATACAGCGAATGGGTGAAGGATTACCAAGAAAATCAAATCACCATTATTTATGATACAATGTGGGATGGTACCCGTAAACTCGCTGAGGCCATTGCCGAAGGTATTAAACAGGCGGATGGGACTGTTAATATCAAACTTTATAATACAGGCCGTAAGGATAAAAATGATATTCTAACGGAGATCTTTCAATCTAAAGCAATTTTGGTTGGTTCACCAACTGTCAACAATGGGGTGTTATCATCAATTGCTGGTATCATGGAAGAAATCAGAGGTTTACAGTTTAAAAATAAAAAAGCCGCTGCCTTTGGTACTTATGGTTGGAGTGAGAAATCAGTAAAAATGATTAGTGAGCTCTTAAACGAAGCAGGATTTGAAGTGGTGAATGATGGGTATAAGGTTTCATGGAATCCAGATGAAGCAACACTTGATGGGGCAGTGGAGTTTGGGAAGAGTTTTGTGAAAGCACAGGGATAGGCTCTAATTGCAGATGAGTTGCAACGAAAAACAACAAGTCGGCAAGAGACGAATCTAAGGGCTAATGTTAGGTATAAGAGCGCAATGAAGGCTAAACTCCCTGCGGTCAAACAAAAAGCCTTCAAGGCTACGTATTAGTTAGATTCGTCTAAATTGCTTTGGTTGAACGTTTTTCTTATGCAACTCATCTGCTGCTTTGTATAAAATTATTTTGTGTGATAAGCTGAAATGGACAGTCTACTGTCCATTTTTTTGTGTTTATGGTAGAATTTTAAAATGAAAAAATTTTTTCTATAGGATTTTTATTTATTATATGGAAATATAATTGAGATATTAGATCTCGTATAAAATTTTGTTGATTAATAGGATGGTGTAAATTTTGAATGTTTCAGTTTTAGGTTGTGGGCGTTGGGGAACATTTTTGGCTTGGTATGCAAATCGGGTCGGGCACCGTGTGATGTTATGGGGCAGAGATGGTTCTAGAAAATTTACTGAGTTAAAAGAAACGGGGAAAAATGATTATTTAACGTTGCCAGAAGAAATTCAGCTCAGTCATGATTTAGAAGCAGTGATTTCCTTTGGGGAGATTGTTATTATTTCAATTAGTGCCCAAGAATTACGATCCTTTGGCAAACGCATTTGCCAAATTGCTGGTATAGAGGATAAAACATTTGTTTTATGCATGAAGGGGATTGAGGCGAGTAGTGGAAAGCGCTTATCGCAGGTATTTCAAGAAGAACTTGGCAAAGAGAAAAAGGTTGGTGTTTGGGTAGGCCCGGGGCATGTGCAGGATTTTGTTAGAGAGATTCCTAACTGTATGGTCATTGGTTCTAATAATCTTGAAGTAACGAAAAAAATTGTTGACACATTTAATAGCAATTTAATCCGTTTTTATTATGGTAAAGACTTACTCGGTATTGAAATCGGCGCGGCGGCGAAAAATGTTATGGGTCTTGCTGCGGGGATGTTAGATGGGATGAATTACAGTAGTTTAAAAGGTGCGCTCATGGCAAGAGGCACGAGAGAGTTATCCTTGCTGGTCGAAGCAATGGGCGGCGATGCTACGACAATTTATGGACTTAGTCATCTAGGTGACTATGAAGCAACGCTGTTTTCGCTGCATAGCCATAACCGGAAATATGGTGAAGGTTTGGTTAAGGGAGAACAGTTTGATAAACTCGCCGAAGGAGTTTCTACGGTCGTGGCATTAAGAAAATTGGCGCAGGAATACAACGTAGAGTTACCAATCTGCAATGCCGTGTACGAAATCGTGATTGAACATAAAGATCCAAAAGAAAAATTATTGGATTTGTTTTTACGGCCAGTAAAGTTTGAATTTTAGACATGATGACTAGAACTAAGGGCTAAAAACCTGTACAATACTACTATTAAAATAGTAAAATTATGTGGAGGTTACTTGTGAATTTTCAAAATGAATATCAAAAGAAATTGGTTTCAGGACAAACAGCAGTAAAGGTAGTAAAATCGGGAGATTGGATCGACTATAGCTTTAGTTTAGGCCAACCAGTGGCTTTAGATAAAGCATTGGCGGTGCGTAAAGATGAGCTTAGTGATGTAAAGGTGAGGGGCGGGCTTAGGTTTTCGCCGTTGGCGATTACTGAAGTTGATCCAGAAAGAGAGCATTTTTGCTATAATAGTTGGCATTTTAGTGGGCTTGAACGTAAACTTAGCGATCAAGGGCTTTGTAATTATCTGCCGATGATTTATCGTAATTTGCCACTTTACTATCGTAAAAGTTTAGAAGTCGATGTTGCGATGTTGGCAGTTTCGCCGATGGATCAGCAAGGGTATTTTAATTTTTCTTTGACGAATTCAGCATCAAGAGCAGTTATAGAACGAGCAAAAATTGTTATTTTAGAAATAAATGATAAGTTGCCACGGGTAAGTGGCGGCAAAGAAAATGTCGTTCATATTAGTGAAGTTGACTTTATTGTTGAGGGAGATCATCCTGGGGTGCCAGTGATTAATCCTAGTGAAATTTCTGCGGAAGAAATGAAAATAGCGGCGTTTATCATGAAAGAAATTCCCGATGGAGCAACGATTCAACTAGGAATTGGTGGCCTGCCAAATGCAGTGGGAACGATGATTGCTGATTCAGATTTGAAAAATCTCGGTATGCATACAGAAATGTTAGTGGATGCGTATATGGTGATTGATCAAGCAGGTAAGTTAACGAATACAGAAAAAGCGATGAACCCTGGGAAAGGCGTATTCTCTATCTGTGCTGGTAGTAATAGCTTGTATGAATGGGTGAAGAATAACCCTGCCTTGGAATCTTATCCGGTGAATTATGTAAATGATCCTACTGTAATCGCGCAAATCGATAATTTTATCAGCATAAATAATTGTATTGAAGTTGATCTTTATGGGCAGGTGACAGCAGAGTGTGCAGGAAAACGTCATATTAGTGGGACAGGTGGACAGCTTGATTTTGTAACAGGGGGATACTTATCGAATGGTGGTAAAAGTTTTGTTGCTTTAACCTCTACCTATACGGACAGAAAGACTGGCTTGCTAAAATCACGTTTAGTACCAACATTAGTTTCTAATACAGCGATTACCAATCCACGCTCACAAGTACATTATTTAGTAACAGAGTGGGGCATTGCTGATTTAGCAGGACGCTCGACTTGGGAACGTGCGGAACGGATCATTGCGATCGCGCACCCAGACTTCCACGAAGCATTGATAAAAGAAGCAGAAAGTTTAGGAATTTGGAGGACAACAAATAAGCGGATATGAAATAAAAATTTCGCAGCATACTTGCGAATTTTGTAGTGAATAGAATGATGAAATAAGGAAAAATCCTATTAACTTAGATGAATGTAAATTCATAAGGGAATTGGAAGATTATTCTTGTATTTTGTTTTTTTATGCGATATAATGTAATATAATATGTATATGTTTTATATATAGCAAACCTATTGAAAAGTAGGGACGCAAAGCCGTGGGTCTAAAGATGATACGAGTCTATGACTGCCTGGTTGCATCAATTCATGATGTAACTAGGCAGTTTTTTTGTTAACCTTTTTACTATGATATTTACAGAGAATATTTGATTTGATCAAAGTTATAGGAAAGGAAAAACATGAATTTAGAAAAACAAGTTGTTCTTATTGTTGACGATATTTATTTTAATGCTAAGTTTATCGAAGATATCTTAAAAGATGATTATCTAGTAGTCATCGTAACCTCGGGAAAAAAATGTCTTGAATACATCAAATATAAAAAAGTCGATATTATTTTATTAGACGTTGTTATGCCTGAAATGGATGGATATGAGGTATGCCGAAGGCTAAAGGCGGATCCGGTAACGAAAAAAATTCCCGTTGTTTTTTTATCAGTTAAGGGAGAAATCGAAGATGAGACAAAGGGGTTAGAACTTGGGGCAATTGATTACATAATAAAGCCTGCTAGTACCTCCATTATAAAGGCAAGAATTAAAAATCATTTGGAGCTAAAAAAATATAATGATTTTTTGGAGAAGCTTTCTTTTATTGATGAATTAACGGGGCTGTTTAATCGTCGATATTTAGATAAGGTGCTGAAGAAAGAATGGCGATATGCTTTACGTACTGGTGAGATATTATCGATGCTTTTAATTGATATTGATTTTTTTAAAGGATATAATGACTGCTACGGTCATCTGGAAGGAGATAAATGTCTAGAAAAAGTGGCGACTGTTTTAAAAAATTCGGTGTTGCGTTCTAGAGATGTTGTTACAAGGTATGGTGGTGAAGAATTTATTATTATTTTGCCGGCAACACCCCAAGCTGGCGCCATAAAAGTAGCAAAAAGATTACAAGAACAATTAGCTTTATTAAAGGTAGAACATCAGGGATCGGAGGTTAGTGATTATGTTACCTTGAGTATTGGTACAGCTTCTGTCGATTCTAGAGATTTTATTAATGAAAAAGGGATTATTGAAATGGCTGACTTCGCCTTATATCAAGCCAAAAAACAAGGAAGAAATAGAATTGTGTAAAGAAATAGAAATAAAAAAGAGTGTCAGTAGCTTGATTGGCGCTTGTGAATAGAATTGTTATCATAATTAAATTTTTCAAGTTTGAAAACTTCTATATGTTATAAATAAAAGCTTACTTAAATCCATATAAAATAAGGATTTAAGTAAGCTTTTATTTATAGAAAATGCTGCTTTGTTTAGGAACAGAGGTGTGTTTTTTGGCTGATTTATGTTTTGTAACGACGAAAATTTAGTTAACGTTGAGGCGGATGAAAATAAGAACATAAAAAATGGTTAGTGCATAATATAAGTTAGGGAAATTGTAAATGAAAAAGAATATAGGAGGGATAAGTATGAGCTTTCTCAATTGCCTTGGCAATAGTATAGGGTCGGTATCAATACTAACGGACGAGGGGTTTATCTTTCAAGGGCAAATAGTAAAAAACCGTGATGAGGATCGACATAGGGATGATGACTTCATTTTATTAGAATTGATTTGTAATGCTTCAAAGGTTACCGAAGATGGCGAGATTAGAAAGATAACTCCACCACTTTATCGTGATAATGATATCATTAGAATTAATGTATGTCAGATCATCGCCGTGGGCCCTAATAACGGTTGCCCAAATAACCATCATCATGATCAGCAAGGTCCTGCCAGCTGCTCACTTTAGGTGAAAAAATTGCGTGGAATATAAATTTTACTCAAGCTGACACCCTGATATAGTGGGTGTCAGCATTTTAGTTATAGACTTTAGTCTGTTGAGACAGCGGAGCGAATTAAGTTAAAAACACCTGTATGCAGGCAATGTTGTCAACTTAAGGAGTTTTGTTTAAAAAGTCTACTTACTAAAAAGGATATTTTTAGACAAAAGAAAAAAATTCCAACACAAATAAGGCTATCCTAATTATGAAAAAAGAAATAGCCTTAATCTTCCTAAGATTAAAGAGAAAAAATCAAATACACTTCAGCTTGTAGACAAACTATGGACAGACAGACCGCAGGTCGGCGATAAGCACTCATCTGCGTCGTTACAGCAAGGTACTGCTCGTCGACGTACAAAAGTACGACTCCTTCGCAATCCCTTACTGTGCCTAGCATCTGAGTACTTTTCACCAACCGGCAGCCTATCTTCGTACTAGTTTATAAGTGGAACGAATTTAGATATTTTCTAAATCATCGATATAAATGTTTTGTCGACAGCCTGAAATACACTTTTCATGTGTATTGTATGTATACAGTACCTTCTTCGAATATTTTTCCGGTATCTGCCAAATTTTCTGCTGGATCGGACAATTGATCGTACACGGGCAGCCTCTTCCAGTAATTAAGCAATGATCTTATCCTGCGTAAAATTAGCTGTCTTGAGAAGAAAGACGATGATATATTTTATTCGGTTTAAATATAACTTCAGCTAGATTGATAAACATGCTTGTTCTCTGAACTTTTTGGAATCAGATAGTCTGCTGCCTGTTTCAAAATGGCTGTCAGGTTGGAAAGGAACATGGCCGCCTTTTTAAAAGTTTTTGGCAAGCGCATAAGAAATAAAATACCTTGGGAATGTAAGCAATAGTTCTTCGGAAGGATAGCTACGATCTGGTGAAAAAGCGGCTCGGAGTTGCGCATAATTAATAGAAAGCAATTTGTGTGCAGCTTGAAGGATAAAATAAATTAATCCGGAAAAAGAAAGCTTGCCAGAGCGAGTAAAGGAATTGCCAATACGGTGTTTTTCCAAAAAAGATTTTGAAGTAATTTGTTGATTAGCGGCCTGTAAAATCGATGATATAACTTGGTATGGGTTCATAAAAAGCACCTCGCATTAAAAATAGTGATCAATGCGAGATACTATTTTGGGGAGATATTGTTAAGTACTTTTGCGAATTTTATTTCTTTTTTCTTAAGTTGACGGCATTGCCCGCTGGACGGGGGGTTGATTATATCTGATAAGTCATCGCATTTTTACATAGATCTAAAACTCATAAATTTGTGGGCTTTAGAATAGGGTTGAGCTATTTTTTTTTTGACAGTTAATTTTTAAATGTCAATGAAATTTCTCTCGACGGTCTCCACTAACGATTGCGCCAAGTGTTGCATTGTTAATAGTAACAATACCAGCAACAGTACTAATGTTAGGCGTTACTACTAGGGTATAGATGGCGCCGTCTTGATTTGAACCAAAATCATAAACGAAGAATGAGAAAGTATCACTAGTAGCTAAAGTTACAGATTCGCCAGCTCCTACTGCAACAGCAAGTTGTCTGGAGAAAACCCAGTTTGGCCCAATAGCGGTGGTTAGAGTCTGATTAAAATACTGCCTATATATCTGAAAGTTTAAGGTTGCATCAAATTGCGTATTTGGAAATATTACATTACCAGCAAATTCGAGTTTTATAATATCCTTGGCAAAGAAAGAAGTATTAATAGGAAGTGTACTAACAGTCGTTGATGTCGGTGTGCCAGCTGTTGGTATTGTTATTGCTGCCGTCGTAGGCGTTCCAGGTTTTATAAGAGTTAAATTTGAGTCTGGATGCCAAATAGCATAACAATCGTCTTCGCAATTAGTTTTCCTTGAATCCATACATAATTCCCCCTTAAATTTTAGAATAGAAATTTGATACAAATCAACTAGTGCTGCATAAAAAGCAAAGTGATTTTTATGCAACACTAGTAGTAGAATATATTAAAGTTCATATACCACAGTATATGAGTCAAATGAATAAATATTTCTGCTTTTTATTCATTTAATTTTAAAATTTCCAATGACACTTAAAGCATTCATGTTGATCATCAAAACGTTGGCCACAGTTTAAACATTTATGACAATCCCATTCACATAAACAACCACATCTCGGACAAATGCGTTCACATTCAAAATGGCATTTTGGGCAGCAATGGTTTTTATGATCATGGTCGCAGCAATGGTCTTTATGATCATGGTCGCAGCAATGGTCTTTATGATCATGGTCGCAGCAATGGTCTTTATGATCATGGTCGCAGCAATGGTCTTTATGATCATGGTCACAGCAATGGTCTTTATGATCATGATCACAGCAATGGTCTTTATGATCATGGTCGCAACAAAAATCTGACATCTAAGGATTCCCCCTAATATTTATTTACTTACACTATTAGGTTATTCGTCTTAGACAGTTATTGTGTTTAAATTATTTAAAATCGAATGTAAAAGAAATTGCTTTTGCCATATTGATTTTTTCTATGTCACAGAGTTATGTAAAGTCTTCTTCTAGGATCATTATTTTATTTTCATTTCTATAAAATGTTAATATTCCATTTATAATTTTTTCAGCTTGCTCAGGACTCTTACAACGGTATTTATATGAATTCCTAGAGCCTGATGATGCTTTAAAATATATTGCAGCACCATGTGCATAAAATGTTTTAAAGTGATCTAAATTGATTACTTTACCGTTAGGAAATCTAATAAGCATGGAAAATTAACCTCCTTACGGAATGCTTTTTCAAATATTTAACATTGTAATTGTATTAACATAAATGACATAGTTTTCATATAATTATAATGTAGATGCTAAATAGTATCTATATTATTAAATATAGTTGAGGTGTTATTATTATGACTGAAGGTGAATGTGTTAAAGAAAATTATTTTATTATATGCAAGGATAAAAATGTATCAAACGAATGTATAAGAGTAAATAAAATTTATGATTGGGTTATGTTAAATACTGATGAAATAAAGCAAGTGGCTATTCCTGCTGCTGAACTTGCAACATTACAGGCGCTTATTGATGCAGGTCATCTTTTGGAAGTTGTTGGTACGATAACTGCAGCTGATATAACTACAAGAATCGTGAGTGTGGTTAGAAAAAATATTATGATTCATTGCCAAAAAACTGAAATTGGTTGTGCACAAATTCTTAAGACAGTTCCTCTTACAATAGAAGTTTACGATCAGACTACGGGTTCTACAACTCCTGTTGTCGTTTTTTCAGTGAATTTTCAAATATTGGAAAGGGTAGGGCTGTGCTTCCCAGAAGAATTCACTGTCGATAATATTACAATACATGTTCGCAGTGCAGAAGCAATTTCATTAAGCAATACACCTGTTAATGGAATTTTTATTTTTGAAATTTCCATTTGTCAAGACGTACAAGTAGAGACAGAAGTAAAATTAGAAGTGCAAGGTAAATTCTGTGAACCTAGAAAGAATAATCTTGATTGTGGAATTAATGGGTGTGTTTGTCAGAAACCTACTTTCCCAAAACAATGTCCTGATATTTTCCCTGTTGATTAAGAAGTGGAGAGTATAAGAAGCTCTCCACTTTCTTTACGATAAATAGAATATATGAGTTGTTATATATCCTATATAAAACGACAGGAGGGCAATTGAATGAGTATATTACTAGTATTTGCACTATCATCAGTGTTTGTATATGCTTTTATAAAACAAGGACTAAATCATAAAATATATGATTGGAACATTAAAAATATGTTAATGCTGCTTTGTATTGTGTGCATTATAAGTATAATGTGGATTTTTTTACCTCAAATTCAATTGGTCGTCATTATCTTAGCATCATCTGGTTTTAGCTATCTGATTATCTGTTCTATGATAAATAAAAAAAGTAATGCAGAAGACCCACAACAGATATATGTAAATCAAGAACAACAAAATTTGCAAAATATGGATAATAAAGAAGGGAGCATAGGAAAGCAACAGCTAGAAGCTCCTTGTCAAATCATACGCCAAAACAAAAATTATACAAAAGAAGAATTTGTGCGTGAGGTAAATAATCAAAATATTGCCCTCAGTACATCTTTGTTAGAAAGGTTGAATAATAAAGATAACAACAGTGGCGTTTAATAAAGCGTGTGAACAATACGGATATAGCTTTAAAACTAAATAATAGGACTATTTTTATAGTCTACCATCCTTAAAGCAAAACGACTGCAAGATATGAATTAACATATTTGGCAGTCGTTTTGTTATTAATGTTATCGCATTTTAAAAAATTATTAATATGATAAATAATTGTAGTTTAATTTCGTCTCCTTGTAGTAGCTCCAATAATTTTTCTTCGTGTCATAATAAAAAAAAGTTGATGTTTCTGTTTACACCAACTTGGAGAGTTACACGGTTTTCGGGATAGTTTCGAATCCTTATAATTCATTATATATGTTTAATCGATAAGTGTGCTTATTTTTTCGATTTATTTGAGAATAATTTAGAGTCAGATAATCGTTGCTGACACGCATAGATGATATGATAAGTAGCGTATATTTTGTGAGCTTCAGTGTAGTTGTTCTGATAGTATTCTAGCATTTGTAAGATAACGTTTCGATTTAATAGCATATCCGTTGACAGGGTTGCGTTATTCGCCCCCACTTTTTTTAGCGCATGTAAAAATTCTTTGGGGCTGGAGTAAAAATCACGATGAATTGCTTCGCGGTAATACCCATGAAAGTTAGATTGATTTGCTGTAGAGTTGAAAAAATTGATATCTTTAAATTGTAGGCCATGCGGTGTTGTTTGCACAATATGATTGACTTTGAATGCATATTGAAAAGAAGTATGGAGTTCGGTAAAAGTTTTTTCGCCAAAAGTTGCATACAGCAAATATCCGTTTGGAGTAAGGTGATCGTGAAAGCACTGAAAAGCATTTTCATAATTTGTAAACCATTGAAAAACTGCATTAGAAATAATCAGATCAAATTTTTGCTGGAAATCAATGCTTTCGCCATCCATCACTTGATAGGAAATATTATGATATGAATTTAGATTTTCTTTTGTGACGGCTAGCATGTCTGGGGAGATATCTGTAGCTACAATTTTAGCGTTTGGGTAATTTTTGACTAAAATTTTTGTGAAAAATCCTGTTCCACAGCCTATTTCTAAAATGTTTTTAAATTCTCCATTGGAAATCATTAATTTTTCTAATTCAAATGCCATTGCTTTTTGGACAGTCGCATACATGTCATAGGATTTTGCGGCATTTGAAAAATGTCTAACCACTCGATTTTTATCGATCATTTTACCACCTGCTATTTAAAATAATATTACATATTAAATATGATTTTTTTACAAATGTCTTTCTGGGTATAAAAAGGAATATGTCCTGCTCCTTGTATTATGGATAATTTAGATTGGTCAATCGTGTTGGTTAAATACTGTGCAGCACTAAGCGGGCAGATTTCATCATCACTGCCATGAATAATATGCGTTTGAATATGGATGGAAGAGACGAGTGGTCTTAAATCTGTATCTAGTAAATATTGCAGACCATTTTGCAGCTTTGCAGTATTTTGTGTTACGATCGTTTCAGCAGTGTTAGCTAAAAATTCACTGCAATTGTGATGCTCGCTCCTAGAAAACATCAGCTTATAAAAATTTTCTTGTGCAGTAACTGGTTCTGTTTTTATTTTTTTTGCAAGATTTTTGACGATGATTGGATGGAGACCTGCCGTATAGGTATCATTCGTTGTAAACTTTGCTGTAGATGAAATTAAAATGAGTTTATTGATTCTCTCAGGAAAGTCAAAAGCCAATTGTAAAGCTAACATTCCTCCTAATGACCAGCCAACCAGTATGTGGGGCACAGCTGATTTATTAGTTGCCTCTAAAAAAGTCTTGGATAGCTCTTGATAACTAGGATAGGTAGCAGAATCATAAAAATAACAATCCGTTTGGTTAAATAAATTCGACCAAACATTAGAAGTTGAGGCCCAACCATGAATAAAGAAAAACATAAATTCACCCCACTATAATTTGGCTGTTAACTAAAAAAATATATAAAGTTAACAATAAGAATATAACATATATTGTAAATGATGGCAATAAAAATTAAATATGGTCTAAGATTAAAAGGAAAACAATTTTATTTATGGATTGTTCTAGCAGGGGTTTTTCAGTTTAACGGAGAAATAAAAACTAGTTTGTAGATTTTGTACGACAGTTCTATCTGTAGATGAGAGTTCGATTTGCTTGTTTATCATGATAAAAATCGTTTTTGGAGGTTAATCATAATGCGTAAATTTGTAGTACCATCCTATAAAAGTGATAATTTTCATTGCCCGATCTGCGGTGTTTATGCTCATCAAGATTGGCGAGATTTATACGTTGGTTCGGGGTATGCCGATGATAAATTACCTTTTCAATGGCGAACGAATCTGAGTTATAGGCCTTATCCATTAAATGTTTCCTATTGTGAGCATTGTAAATGTTTTTCACTGTGGGCGGGGGATAAGTTGATTATTCCATCTGCATCTACGTTGCCACAGCCGCAATTTGATACACCAGTGAAAGTTTCAAAGACATACTTGGAAGCAATGAATGTATATCCTTCTTCAGTGAGGGCAGCGGATGCATTGATTCGAATTGCCTTGCAAGAGTTGGTTACAGAATTAGGCGATCAGGGAAATAATATGACAGAAGATATTGCACGGTTTGTTGAAGATGGCCTGCCAGCACAAATTGAGCAGGCGCTAGAATATCTTGGTGTAATTGGTGAGTGTCCTGTTGAGCCAGAGGTGATTCATACGGAAGATAAGAAGGAAGAAACAATCGCGTTATTTGAAATTTTTAACTTAATTGTGGAATATATGATTACGAAGAAAAGGCAAATGAAAATCTTGTATGATAAGTTACCTAAAAAAGAATCAACGCATAAAGAATTGCCACAGCAAGATCTTTTTCAAGAGGAAGCAGTAACTGAGCCAGAGGTGAAAATTTTAGAAAACAAAGAACCAATAGAAGCTGAAAGTGATAAACAAATTTCATAAAAATAAGCCTATGATGTTAATTTTGCTTGCGTTTTTTGGAGAAACTTATCAGCAGAGACGATAAATCGTTCATGGAGTCCTTCCCCAATCTTTTCTTTTTCATCAAAAGCAGTAACGTTAAAGGTCAATTTTTTGCCATTAACTTCAATCAATTCAGCCACTGCTCGTACTTTTATACCAATTGGTGTTGCTGCTAAATGTTGAATGGTTAAGCTGATGCCAACCGTGCTCATGCCCTCTGGCAATTGATTTTCTACGCATGCTGCAGCAGCTCCTTCCATCAAAGCTACCATTGCTGGTGTTGCGTACACAGATAAGTTACCGCTACCATGTTGAATTGCAGTATTCGCTTCGGTAACTAGTTCAGCTTTTTCGTTCTTACTACCAATTTTAGAAGTTAAATCCAATCGTATCACCTCAAATAAATTTATTCGTTATTGTAATTTTATCAAAAGCTTACCTATTCATTTTAAAGTATTTTTTTATCATTTACCAGCGAGAAATAGACTAAAACTATATAGAAGAAGTGAACTAATTTTATATGATTTACATTAGTTTGGATTAAAATTTTCTAACATGCTTTCTAATAACAAGAGCTCTTCCATGTCATTTAAAAACTGATACAAAACGCTTCTGTTCTCAAATTCTGCTCGATCTTGTGGAAGTGGCATTGTTGTGAAACTTTCTCTTAAATTTCGAAGTTCTGTTAATTGATTTTTAGTCATTGTATAGTCGGAAATAGAATGAGCTATTTTGATAGTAAAATCGGCAATAATGATAGTTTGCGTATATGTAGTCGATAAACGGTTAAAATGTTTTTTCATATTTTGTAAACAATTCATTTGTTGTAAACGAATATCTATATATTGTGTATGGTTACTAGGAGTGGAAAAAATTCTATTGTTATAATTGATATGGGCGAGTGTAGAGCCTTGTTTTAAGGTGTGATTCAGTTGAGTAAATAAGTTATTTTCTTCGATTACACAGACTTGATTTTTTAATGATGTAGACATGGTGAGTAGTATAGAACTAATTAAATTTTCAATTAGTTGTTGTTTTTCCTTAAATTTGTTTTCGAGGTTTGGCATATATAAATTTAAAATTAATGCGATTATTACACCAATTACCATTAAGTAAAGTTGGTTGAGTAAGAAGGGAATTTCTATATTTTTTTCAATTAACAAGTGTGTAATCAAGACCGAGCTAATGACAATACCATCTTGTAATTTTAAACGTACGGCTAGGGGAATAAAAAATAGTAGAAACAAGCCAAAAATAAATGGCGTATAGCTAAAGAGTTTAAATAATAGGACTGAAATCAACAACGCCAAGAAAAAGGCGCATAACATTTTTATGGCAAGCTGAATGGATTGCTTACGTGTGCTTTGTAAGCTGAGAATTGTAATAATACCAGCGGAAGCAGCATCTTTTAATTCCAGAGTCATTGCAATGTACATCGCAATGACGACACCCAATGCAGTTTTTAACGTTCTATAGCCAATAAAGTTCATAATTTCCCTCCAATTCTCCGATTATTGTTTAAAAATGTAAGAGTTACTATAATTATAAGATTAAATGTGCAAGGTGGTCTAGTACATAGTTTAGACATTAGAATAAAAAGAATTTACAATGGAATAATTTAGTCTATTTGACAGTTATAGACGGATAGAGTATTATTATTTATGTAGCAGAGACGCTCGAATTTATTTGGGGGTCTTTTTGTCTTTTTTAGGTTATTCTTAAGAAAAATAATATATACAACATTCTTAAAACAAAATTTTGTATTTTGTATATTTATATAGTTTTATTAAAGAAGTCGATGTTAACGCTAATGGAAAAATTCTTTAGTTGAGCAGTAAAGAGATGCAACAAGTAAAATGAAAGAGGTTGGATAAATGGACTTATTTGGTTCAATAATTGTTTTTTGTAATGATATTTTATGGTCGTATGTTTTAATTATTATGTTAATTAGTGTAGGCGTATATTTTTCTTTTCGGACAAAATTTGTTCAAGTTCGTTTTATCGGCGAAATGTTCCGTTTATTAGGAGAAGGTGTTGGGACCAAAACTGGCAAAAATAAAGTTTCTTCTTTTCAAGCTTTTTGTATTAGTACGGCATCTCGGGTTGGTGTTGGTAATATAGCTGGTATTGCAATTGCGATTGTGACGGGGGGATCTGGGGCTATTTTCTGGATGTGGATTATTGCAATTTTAGGTTCCGCCACGGGTTTTATTGAAAGTACACTAGCGCAGATTTATAAAATTCAAGATGCCGATGGCGGCTATCGCGGTGGACCTGCTTACTATATTAAATATGCCTTGGGGAAGCCAAGGGTAGCAGCATTTTTTGCGATTTTAATTAGTATTACGTTTGGTCTTATTTTTAACTCGGTACAAGCCAATACAATTACTATAGCTATGCAATCAGCATTTGGTTTTGAACGTATGACGACGGGAATCGTGATTGCAATATTAACAACGATGATTATCTTTGGTGGGGTAAAGAGAATTGCAACAGTTTCCGAATGGTTAGTACCGATTATGGCAGGTGTATATATATTAGTCGCGATTTATATAACGATTATCAATATTAGTCTACTACCTAGTGTTTTCAAAAGTATTGTTTCCAATGCATTTAGTGCTGATGCTGCACTGGGAGGCGGAATCGGTGCTGCGTTGATGACTGGTATCAAACGCGGTCTATTTTCCAATGAAGCTGGTATGGGGTCTGTGCCAAATGCAGCTGCAGCTGCTGAGGCTTCTCATCCAGTGAAACAAGGTTTGATTCAAGCACTTGGCGTATTTGTTGATACCTTAATGGTTTGTACATCTTCTGCCTTTATAGTTTTATTGACGACAGATTACGCAGAGACAAAATTAACGGGAATTGAATTGGTACAAGCTGCGCTTACTATGCATTTAGGAGCAAGTGCACCAGCACTATTGGCTATTTTTGTGCTTATGTTTGCCTTTAGTTCTATCATAGGAAACTACTATTATGGAGAAAGTAATATTGGTTTCTTACATTCTAGTAAGACTTGGCTTACTATTTTTCGTATTGCTGTTATTGGTATGGTGTTGTTTGGTTCAGTAGCTAAAATATCTATCGTATGGGATATGGCTGATTTATTTATGGCATTCATGGCGATTACAAATTTAATTGCGATTCTATGTCTTGCAAAATACGCAATAATTGCATTGAATGATTATGCTGAACAAAAACGTAAAGGTATCAAAGAGCCTACTTTTGATCCAAGTATTTTACCAAGCAAAAAAGGCAGCGAAGTTTGGCAAAAGATTAAATAGAAAAAAGCAGATAATTGCAGCTTTGTTCTTCACGCGATTATCTGCTTCATTTATAAAATTGTTGGTGTGAATAGAAATTTCTGTTCATACCATTTTTATTTGTGTACGAGCTTAAAACTTTCTCGTTCAATGATTTTCGGTGAGATAATTGTTTTCTGTGCTGTTTTTTTATCGGATAAGATATCGATTAATCGATTTACTGCAGTAGGACAAAGCAGATCCAAGCGATTATCAACACTTGTTAGCTCTGGCGTAGTACATTTAGCTAAAATAGAATTATTAAAGCCAATTACTGGAATCTTAAGGCCAGCTTTTATTGTGGCTTTTTGAATACCAACGGCTAGTAAATCTTCTGCTGCGATTGCCGCAGAAAATTCTATACCACTTTCTAGCAGTTCCGTTGTCTTTTGCATGGCTGCCTCAGTGGTTTTAGGAATTTTGTGAAAAAGACGACTGTCCTCTGGAAGTTTATATTTTTTAAGGCCTTGTTTATAGCCTAATAGCTTTTGCTGTCCACCGAATGTCAAAGCATCATAGAGGTATAAAATTTTATGAAATCCTTGCTTGTGTAAAAGTTCTACATTTTTCATCATAGCTTTTTTTTCATCACAGAGCACACAATAAATATTAGGGTAATCCACTAAGCCGTTGATGATAATAATAGGAATTTTCTGGGCAGTAGTTTCAATATGAGTATTATCTTCAAGCTCACTGAAAGGTGAACCAATGAGGATAATTGCATCTACACGTTTTTCAAGAAGTAGTTGTAAATATTTTTTCTTGTCTTCTAGTTCATTACCAGTGCATGCGAGCAAAACATCAAAACCACGGGTTCGCAGATCTCGTTCAACAAGTGAAACTGCTTTGGCGAAAAATGTATCAGAAACATCTGTACATAAAATGCCAATCATTTTCATTGAATTTAGACCAAGTCCACGAGCAAAGGCATTTGGTGTATAGTTTTGTTCACGCATGATCGCAAGAACTTTATCTCTTGTTTTGTCACTTACTTTAGAACTGCCGTTTAACACTCTAGAAACCGTAGCAATAGAAACATTACAGCAGCGAGCAATATCATAGATCGTCATTTACTTCACCTCGAAGTCTAGTTTATATCATAAGTATAACGGAAATTCTTCTAAAATCAATCAATTTTCAAGAGGGATGATTCATAATTATTTAAATTATAAATCAATTGTAAATATTTTATAAATTCATAATGTTTATATTGACATAGATTAAATTAATGCTAAAATTAAAAATGTAAGCACTTACATTGTAAAAAGTAGCACATACTTTTCGAATAAAGGAGAGTCACGATTCGATGAAAAAAATTAATGAAATCTATAGTAGATCTGAAAAACCAATTAAAATCATTCAGTTTGGTGAAGGTAATTTTTTGAGAGGATTTGTAGACTATGCAATTGATGTTGCCAATGAAAAAGGTGTTTTTTGTGGTGATGTTGCAGTTGTAAAACCTAGGCGGGGAAATTTAGAAAAGTTTCATTGCCAAGACAATCTCTACACCGTTTCTTTGCGTGGGATAAAGGATGGTAAAATTTATGAAGAAAATCGTGTGATCACTTGTCTGCAAAAAACTTTAGCAGCATATGAGCAGTATGATGAATTTATGGCATTGGCTAAGTTACCGGAGTTAGAATTTGTTGTTTCTAATACAACAGAGGCTGGGATTGTTTATGATGGAGAAGATGCACTTACGTTATTGCCGCCCAATACGTATCCTGGTAAGCTGACGAAGTTTTTATATGAAAGATTTACAGCCTTTCAAGGTGATCCAACCAAAGGCTTGACGATGCTACCAATAGAACTTATTGAAGCAAATGGCGAAAAGTTACAGCAGTGTGTATTAAACTATAGCATTTTATGGAAACTTGAAGATTCTTTTAAAACATGGATCTTAGAACATAATATTTTTTGCAATACATTGGTAGATCGGATTGTTACCGGCTATCCAAAAAATGAAGCAAAGGATTTAGAAGAAAAACTGGGATATCAAGATGAATTATTGACTGCTGGCGAACCTTTTGGTTTATGGGTTATTGAATCCAAGGTTGATATATCCAAACGTTTACCACTTTCTACAGATACACTTTCAGTCGTATTTACAGAAGATTTAAAACCTTATCGCGATCGTAAAGTTCGCATATTAAATGGCGCACATACTTCTACAGTATTGGCTGCCTTTTTAGCAGGAAAAGATTATGTACTGGAATGTATGCAAGATCCAATCATTAGGAAATATATGGAGCAAATCGTACTCCATGAAATTGTTCCAACAGTGAAGCTTCCACATCAAGAAGCAGTTGATTTTGCACATTCGGTATTTGAAAGATTTGAAAACCCATTTGTAAAACATGCATTACTTTCTATTTCCTTGAATTCAGTATCAAAATGGAAAGCAAGAATTTTACCGATTTTAAACGATAGCTATCACAATGAAAAAACAATTCCTAAATTAATCGCATTTTCTTTTGCAGCATTGATTAGCTTCTATTCTGCGCAGGAACATAAAGAGGGAAGTTTGATTGGTTACCGTAATGGAGAATCTTATTCAATTTGCGATGATGAAAAGGTACTGCAGTTTTTTGCGCACAGCAGCAGTAAATCAATCGCTGAATTAAGTCTTATGGTTGCAGCCAATATTGATTTCTGGGGTGAAGATTTAACGACCTATGTTGGCTTCGTCGATATGATAAAGTTACACTTAGAAAATATTAAAAAAGATGGTATGTATCAAACGATGAAAAAACTTACTGAATCGAAAAAGGTGCAATTATGCAGCAACTTATAAGAATTAATCTCAAAGATAACGTTGCTGTCGCAGTTAGCTCGCTAAAAAAAGGCGAAGTAGTTAAGAGCAATGAAATGCAAATTATCATTAGTGAAGATATCGGCGCTGGACAGAAGGTTGCAGTAGCTTCGATTGCTAAAAGTGCGGATGTTATAAAATACGGTTTTCCAATTGGATTGGCGACCTGTGATATAGCTAAAGGAGAATGGGTACATACTCATAATGTAAAATCGCGGCTTGGCGATTTATTAGACTATCAATATAAACCGAATTTCGATATCGGTAAACAGGAAGTACCACAAAAATTTTCGGGGTATAAGCGTTCTAATGGAAAAGTTGGTATTCGCAATGAAGTTTGGATTATTCCTACTGTTGGTTGTGTAAATGCAATTGCTAAACTGATTGAGGATAAAGCGCAGCAATTTTTATCGCCGCAGGTTGATGGAATCTTTTCTTATAGTCATCCAAATGGTTGTTCACAACTTGGTGATGACCACCTCTTCACACAAAAAATTTTAAGTGGTCTGATTAACCATCCCAATGCGGGCGCGGTATTAGTACTTGGCCTTGGATGCGAAAATAATCAAATAGCTGATCTAAAAAAAGTATTAGGTGAATATGACGAAAAACGAGTGAAATTTTTAGTTTGTCAAGAGTATGAAGATGAAGTTTCTGCTGCTTTAGAAATCATGAAGGAACTTTGTACTTATGCTTCTCAATTCACTCGTGAAGTATGTACAGCAGATAAACTCGTGGTTGGTCTAAAATGTGGTGGTTCTGATGGCTTTTCTGGGATAACAGCAAATCCTCTCGTTGGTCAATTTTCTAACAGGCTTACCGATCAAGGCGGAACATCGATTTTAACTGAGGTACCAGAAATGTTTGGGGCTGAGACTTTATTAATGAATCGCTGTATTAGCAAAGATACCTTTACTAAAACGGTCAATTTAATTAACGATTTTAAAAAGTATTTTATGCGTTATGGAGAAAAGGTAAACGAAAATCCATCACCTGGCAATAAAGCAGGTGGTATTACTACATTAGAAGATAAGTCGCTTGGTTGTGTACAAAAAGGTGGTACAGCGCCTGTGACTGATGTACTTTCTTATGGTGATCGCGTGCAAAAGCGTGGTTTAAATCTTCTAATGGCACCAGGCAATGATTTGGTAGCATCTACTGCATTAGCAGCTGCAGGCGCAAATTTGATACTCTTTACTACTGGACGTGGAACTCCTTTTGGCTGTCCCGTACCAACGGTAAAGATAGCGAGTAATTCGCAGTTGGCAAGTAGAAAAGCTGGTTGGATCGATTTTGATGCTGGTAAATTGCTAAGTGGTATGGATATGCAATCAATCTCCAATGAATTCTTTGCATTTATTCTAGAGATTGCCGATGGCAGTAAAAAAGCGAAGTCAGAATCGCTTGATAAAAGAGATCTAGCTATATTTAAAGATGGTGTTACATTATAGCTGATAGCGAATATGTTACCTGAAATATAAATGGTCTAAATAGAAAGGGTGTTATGAATGAAAACATTTATGGATGAAGATTTTTTATTATCAAATAAAACAGCAAAAACGTTGTTCCATGAGTATGCAAAACAAATGCCGATTATTGATTACCATTGTCATATTAATCCAGAGCAAATTGCAAAAAATCATAAATTTACTAGCATTACCGAAGCATGGCTTGGGGGCGATCATTATAAATGGCGGATGATTCGTTCCAATGGTATAGCTGAAAAATATATTACAGGCAAAGAAAGCTCAGATCGAGAAAAATTTCAAAAGTTTGCAGAAACGCTGCCAAAAGCGATTGGGAATCCACTCTATCACTGGACACATTTAGAATTAAAACGTTATTTTGATTGTAATTTACCCATTTCAGAAGATACAGCAGAAGAAATTTGGAATTTATGTAACCAAAAATTAAAAGCAGATGAATTTTCCGTAGGAGGTATCGTCAAGCGTTCTAATGTAGCTGTCATTGGAACAACGGATGATCCAGCGGATGATTTAAAATGGCATAAGAAAATTAAAGAAGAAGGTTCTTGCAGCGCCAAAGTCATTCCATCCTTCCGCCCCGACAAAGCAATGCGAATTGAAAAACAAGAATTTAAAGAGTATATCAAAAAGCTTTCTGATGTGAGCGGGATAAGAATTATTTCAGTGGATACCTTATTTGAAGCATTGGCAAGTAGGATCGCGTACTTTGATGAACTTGGCTGCCGGGCATCCGATCATGCGCTTGAGTATGTATTTTATCGTGAAGGCAGCAAAGCAGAAGTTGAACAAATTTTACAAGATGCATTAAATGGTAAGGTGCTTTCGAGCGAAGCGATAGAAACTTATAAAACTGCATTGTTGATGTTTGTAGGAAAACAATACAAAAAATACAATTGGGTAATGCAAATTCACTATAGTGCATTCCGTGATGGTAATACCAAGGAATATCTTGCACAAGGCCCTGATACTGGGTTTGACAGTATTGCATCGTATAACTGTGGTGAAGGAATCGTACGCTTTTTAGACGCACTCAATAAAACTGCCGAATTACCTAAAACTGTGCTTTATTCTTTGAATCCTAACGATAATGCAATGCTTGGTAGTATTTTAGGAAATTTCCAAGGTCCAGAAGTAGCTGGTAAGATTCAGCATGGGAGTGCTTGGTGGTTCAATGATACCAAAAAAGGGATGGAAGAACAGCTTACGAGTTTAGCTAATTTATCTGTATTAGGTAATTTTATTGGGATGTTGACAGATTCACGCAGTTTCCTCTCTTACACACGCCATGAATATTTTAGAAGAATTTTATGTAATTTGATCGGCACTTGGGTAGAGAATGGTGAGTATCCATGTGATATCAAACAGTTAGGTAAAATCGTACAAGACATTTCTTATTATAATGCACTTAAATATTTCAATCTTGATAAATGAAGACTTAATTCAGACAGCGTTTTAATGTCACTTGAATTCTAGTCGGAATTATCTAGGGACTTAGCCGCTTTTTACTCATCGCTTGCAGAAGCGGGAGTATTAGAGCGGTTAGTCATCTGATAAAAAATGGAGTTGAGAGAGCGCTTTAAAGTATTTAAATGATCGTGAGGTGAAAAACATGAGTTTTGAGCAGCAAGTGAATCAAATTTTAAATAGTATCGTAGCGCCTTCATTTCCTAATCGCGATTTTTTAATATCAGATTATGGTGCTATCGGTGATGGGGTAACTGATTGTACAGAAGCATTTCGCAAGGCGATGGATATGGCCAGCCGTTTTGGCGGTGGTCGTATCCTTGTCCCAGCGGGTACATACTTGACCGGTCCGATTCATTTTAAAAGTAATATTAATTTGCATATCGACAAAGATGCTACGATAAAGTTTAGTCAAAAATTAGAAAAGTATTTGCCGATGGTACTCAACCGATTTGAAGGGGTGGAGTTGTATAACTATTCACCACTTATTTATTCCTATAACCAAGTCAATTTAGCGATTACTGGTGAAGGAACGTTAGATGGCAATGGTGATATGAAACACTGGTGGCCTTGGAAAGGGAAAGAAGAGTTTGGCTGGCAATCCGAGCAGCCAGAGCAATCTGCTGATCGCGATTTGTTATTTGCGATGGCTGAAGAAAACGTGCCAGTAGCGGAAAGAAAGTTTGGTGCAGGACATTATCTTCGCCCAAGTTTTATTCAGTTTTATCAAAGTAAGAACATCCTGATTGAAGGAGTAACGGTAAAAGATTCGCCAATGTGGCAAATTGCGCCGGTACTGTGTGAAAATATTACAATTGCTCAGGTAAAGATTATTGGGCATGGGCCGAATACCGACGGCTTTGATCCTGATTCTTGTAAAAATGTATTAATTGAAGATTGTTATTTTGATAATGGCGACGATTGTATTGCGATTAAATCTGGGCGCAATGCAGATGGCAGACGAGTTAATGTACCTTGTGAAAACATTGTGATTCGCAATAACTATATGAAAGATGGACATGGTGGGATTACGATTGGCAGCGAAATTTCTGGCAGCGTTTATAACATTTTTGCTGATCATAATGTGATGGACAGCCCCAATTTAGATCGTGCATTGCGATTTAAAACGAATTCGGTACGCGGTGGAATTATTGAAAATATTTTCTTTAGAAATACGATTGTAAAGAGTATTGGGCAAGAAATCTTGATTGTTGATATGGATTATGAAGAAGGCGATACTGGTGATTTCACACCGATTGTTCGCAATATTGTGGTGGAAAATTTAGAAAGCTATGGCGGGAAAACGGGTTTTTTACTCAGTGCCTATGATCGTACACCGATTCGCAATATAAAATTGCTGAATTGCACATTACATAATGTTGAAACGCCGTGCATTTTAAAAAACGTAGAAAAATTAGTATGTGAGAATGTCAATATTAATGGAAAAGCATTCACTGCATAAATAAACGATAAACTTTATTTATCATAATTAAAATATTCTAAAAAAACAAAATATTTAAAATGTTAGCTAAAAAAAATGTAAAGTAGGTAATACATGTGAATGAAGAGCGAAAATGGAAGAATCTTTGCAAAGCGAAAGAAATTGCTGAAATTTTAAACAAAAAGCATTTTAAAGCAAGCTATGTAGAGACGCTGGAAGATGCGAAAGAAAAGCTTATTGGAATGATTGAAAAAGGTGCCAGTGTTGCAATTGGCGGTTCTACGACGTTAAGTGATATGGGGATGGTCGAAGTTTTAAGAAATGGAGATTATCAGTTTTTTGACAGATATCAGAAACTTCCCTTTGTTCCTGATATTGTGGAAATCCATCGTCAATCACTTACAGCGGATTACCTGATCACTGGAACCAATGCGATTACGAAACATGGTGAGTTAGTAAATACTGATTGTACGGGAAATCGTGTGGCACCAATGATTTTTGGTCCCCAAAATGTCATCATTGTTGCTGGTGTAAATAAGATTGTCGATAGCTTGGATGATGCATTTAAACGCATTCGCGAAATTGCGCCAATGAATTCAAAACGCATCAAACATGAAACGCCTTGCGTAGAAACTGGATTCTGTGTCGATTGCGATTGTAAAAAACGAATCTGTAATTTTACCACGATTATTCATAATGGTATTAAGTTTGAAGGAAGAATCAGAATTATTATTATCGCTGAAGAGCTAGGTTATTAATCCAAAAATTTTAAATAAGAGGTGTAGTATGACTAGTTATGCTAAATGGATGACGGATTCAGTCATCGCCAGAAAAACAAATTTAACCGATCACTGGGGTTATGAATACGGCTTAACATTAGACGGTATTGCAAAAGTTTGGCAGGAAACAGGCGAACAAAAATATTTTGATTATATTGTAAAAACAATGGACCATTTCATCAGCGAAGATGGTAGTATCAAAGGTTATGCCCTGGAAGAATATAATATCGACCATCTTAATAACGGCAAAATATTGCTCAATTTATACAAAGCATCAGGCAATGAAAAGTATAAAAAAGCGCTAGATCGTCTTCGTAAACAAATTGAATCTCATCCACGTACGAGTGAAGGCGTATTTTGGCATAAAGATATTTATCCAAATCAAATTTGGTTGGATGGCTTATATATGGGCGCAACTTTTTATGCGCAATATGTGAAAGAATTTGGTGGTGCAGCAGAATTTGATGATATTGCTAAACAATTTATTATTTGTGAAAAGCACCTCAAAGATGGGGCATCTGGTCTTTTATACCATGCTTGGGATGAAAAGAAAGAGCAAGATTGGGCCGATAAAAATACGGGTTTATCACCACATTTTTGGGGCAGGTCTATGGGCTGGTATGTAATGGCACTCGTTGATACCTTGGAAGTGTTTCCAGAAGATAATCAACATCAGCCTGAATTAATTAAAATTTTAAACCGTACATTAGAAGCCTTACTTAAAGTACAAGACCCAAAAAGTCATGTTTGGTATCAAGTTCTAGATCAAGGCAGTAGAAAAGGCAATTATTTAGAATCATCTGGGTCATCGATGATTGTTTATGCTTTATTAAAAGGCGTAAGAAAAGGATATTTACCAGTAAGTTTAAAAGAAACAGCAAAGCAAGCGTATCAAGGATTGGTTGATGAATTTATCTTAGAAACGAAAGAAAATCTGATCAATCTAAACAAAGTTTGCTATGTGGCAGGATTAGGAGGAAAGGATAAACGCGATGGAACGTTTACTTATTATATAAGTGAACCGATTGTTAGCAATGAACCAAAAGGTTTGGGACCATTTATACTCGCATCTGTAGAATATGAAAATTTATAATTAAAAATTTTGTGGGGAGGTCTAGTTGATGGCTAGAAAAGTGACGCTGAAAAATATTATTGGTTATGCTTCCGTAAACTTTTTAGGTAGTGGATCTCAACTTTTGATATCTGCTTGGCTTATGTATTTCTATACCACGGTTTGTAATTTAAATGCGATGGAAGCGAGTTTAATTTTTATGATGGCGCGGATTCTAGATGGGATTGGCAATCCGGTCATGGGCTTTATTACGGATAATTTCTTAAAAACACGACTTGGTAGAAGGTTTGGTAGAAGAAGATTCTTTATTTTACTTGGGATTCCTGCAATTACGATTGTATTTCCAATGCTTTGGATTTCAGGACAATCCTTTACCTACTATTTCATCATAAATTTATTGTATGAAGCAATTTTCACTATGGTGATTGTTCCTAGCTCAACATTACCGGCTGAAATGACACAAGATGCTGGTGATAAAGCAAAATTGACTGGAGCAAAACAATATTGTGGTACAATTTCAAGTACGATTGCTGCTTTTATTCCAGGTCGTTTATTTATGATTTATGGTAAAAATGATCCTGATGCATTCCTTTATACAGGTGTTATTTATGCAGTTATGATGGGGATTTCTCTTATCGTTGTTTACTTATTCACTTTTGAGCGAGAACAAAAAGATGTTCATTATGAAAGTGATATTAAGAGTGTTTGGCATATCTTACCTAGAATTGGTGCAGATGTTGTTTCTAGTATGCGTGTTCGCACATTTAGACTTCACTGTGTATTGATGGGAATCGGTGGTATCTTTAAAAATTTAACAACAGGCGTATTTACGTATTTTGTTATCTTTGTTTTATTACAGGATCCAATCGTCACTTCAAATATTTCAGGCCTTACAACCTTCGCGTCTTCTATCGCATTGATGTTATTCATCATGTCTTGTTATAGATGGGGCGGGCCTACTACCTACAAAATTTCTACAGTCATCGTGTTTGTTTCTCTCTTGGGCTACTATGCATTAACAGTAAATCAGCCGACCAATATGGTTGTTGTTCTGACGATATGTGCAGTTGCGAATATGGTTGGTAGAGCGGGTATTGACTATGTACCAGTGTTCCAATTGGCATTTATGGCTGATATTGATGAAGCAATCACTGGTCAAAGAAGAGAAGGTTTATTCACCGGCGTTAACTCTTTATTATCAAAAATAGCAACTGCGATTGAAGCCGCAATTCTCGGTGCGGGTTTGCAGATGTTTGGCTTCCAAGCTGGTGTTAATGTACAGCCTGAATCCGCTGTGTTTGGGATTACGATTATTACGATTGGGGCACCATTTATATTACTCACCATTACTTGGCTCGCTTGTAGCAGACTTAAATTGACGAAAGAAAGACATAAAATCTTAGTCGATGAAGTGAATCGTTTAAAAGCTGGCGGTTCGATGGATATTGCGACTCCAGAGGCAAAATTAGCATTTAAAGAATTGACAGGATGGGATTACAAAGACTGCTGGGGCAAAAGTAAAGAAGTTTGCCATGATGTCAAAGAAGTTAGAATTGCCCATTAATAAAGCAGCTCTATAATTGCAATTCATTAAGAAAAGTTATATAATGTGGACAATACATCCAGGGGGTGAGTCCATGGGGAAAATTTCTCCAAAGAGCAGTTATAAAAATATGATTAAGGCAAATAAGACGGATAATTTCTTTGCAAATCGTCAAGCAAATAAAGTGATAAAGTCCGCAAATAAGCCAAAGGTTAAATAAAATTATCATACGTATCATGTTAGATGAGAGTAAGAAAGCTGCCTAGACTTAAGAAAGTAAAACTTTTTTAGTCTAGGCAGCTTTGCCTTTTTATTACTGTACTTGCCGAATCATATTTATACCTTAAATTTACTAGCAGCGATTTGTAATTCTTGGGCAAGTTTTGCTAAGGATTGGCTAGAGGTGGATAATTCGTGCATAGAGGCAGATTGTTCTTCTGTTGCAGCTGATACCGTTTCTGTCTCAGCTGTAGTCAATTTGCTTACTTTATCGATTTCTTCGACAGCAGTCACGATATCTTTGTTACTGACATTGATATATTCAATTGCTTTATACGCAGCAGTAAATTGTTGATTTACTTCGGAAATCATCGTATTGATTTCCTCAAATACTTTACCAGCTTCATTCACAACTTCTGCCCCCAATTTAACTTCTGAAGTACCATTGTGCATGGATTCCACGGCTTTGGTAGTTTCCACGCGAATTTTTGAAATCAAATCTGAAATATGTTTGGCTGCGGTTTGTGACTGTTCAGCAAGTTTTCTTACTTCTTCCGCAACTACTGCAAAACCACGCCCTTGTTCACCAGCACGGGCTGCTTCAATTGCTGCATTGAGTGCCAATAAATTGGTTTGCCCGGCAATGGCAGAAATCGTATCTACGATTTGCCCAATTTCATTGGAGCGTGCGCCCAATTCTTCAACGACTTTGGCTGATGAACCAACTGTTTTTTCGATACTATTCATTTGGTGAATTGCTTTTTGAATGATTTCATTACCACTGCTCGCTTTTTGTGCGGAAGTATTTGCTTTTTCTGTACCGCGATTGGTCGTATCAATTAAGTGCGAAATATTACTAGACATTTTATTTACAGATTCAGTTGTTTTATCAATTGAATTTAATTGTTTATTAGAACCATTGGCCACTTCGGTAATGGAAACGGCAATTTGATGAGATGCTTGAGCGGATTGATCGGCACTAGCTGTAAATTGTTCACTTGCTGCAGCCAACTGCTCTGCAGAGACACTTACATGCTTAATTAATTCGCGTAAATTGCTACGCATGTCATATAAGGCTTTTGCTAATTGGCCAATTTCATCATCACCATAGATCGTTTTTGGTTTATCTGAAAAATCCCCAGAAGAGAGTTCTTCAGAAAGCGATTTCATCTTATTTAAGGAATTCGTGATGTTTAAGGTTAACCAGATAATAATACCACCGAGGATTAAGATAACCAAAATACCAATCAGTAGAGAAACTAATCTCATATTGCTAATGCCCTCGTAAAGTTCAGCGGAAGGAGTAACAGAACACATTGCCCAACCTGTTGTTCCAATTGGTGTAGCGTTATAAATCATATCTTTTCCATCGATAGAAATAACCATAGCCGTTTCTTTATCAGCTTTTACTTTCTCAAAGAAGGGAGCAAGAATACCATTTTTAACTTTAATAAGATTATCATCAGGCTTAAATTCAGGATGTTTAATCAAGGCACCGTTGGCATCAACAATGAAACTATAGCCAGTTTTACCAGTTGTCATTTTATCAACTGCATTGAAAAGCTTTGTTAAATCTAATTCAATGGCAATAACGCCGACTTTTTGACCATTGGTGGAAATAGCATGTCCCATATTTACCATGAGCGCACCGGAATTTGCATCTACATAGATATCTGAGTAAACGAGATCGTTTGCTGCACTGCCTTTTAGATACCAAGCTCTCGTTCTAGCATCATAATCAGCTTTAGGCACCCAATTATCTGTATCCATATAGCGTTTATCATTAAATGCTACCATGATATTTTTAATCTCGGGATTCGATTGCTTTGCTGCTTGAATGCGGGCGCGAATTTCTGATTCTGTCATAGCAATCGATAGACTAGATGCCAATTCATTGGTAACACCTTCTTGCCGGACCAAGGTTTGATTTATTTTTGAGCTATAAACATTTAGAGTAGATTTATTGGCATTTTCCATCTGTGTTTCTAGTGCTGATTTTGCTGTAAAATAAGAATAAAGACTCAATGCGCCGATTAAAAAAATAACGGGGATTAGTAAAAAAGTTAACATTTTTGTACGTAATTTCACAAAATCACTTCCTCATATGTAATATTTCAGTTTGGATTCATTCTAACATATTTATAAATGCATAAATACAGTTTCATACGGTTTAACAGAAAAATAACATTGCCATCATGTAATAAAAGCAACAGATGAATTTCTATCAACTTTGTAGTAAATATAAGTTTTATCATTTACACAGTGCATGCTTGGGTCCTACCTTTCAAAAATAAGATTAAACACTATTCTACAATTTTTTTGACTAAAAAAATATAAAAAAACAAATCAATTGAAAAAGTATATTGTATATTGTTGATTTTTGTTGCACATGATACAATCAATAGATGAGAGATAAGGAAAGTAAAACAGCTAGGAAGGGCGCAATATGACGAAACAAAGACAAATTGAAGAAATGCCAGATATCACTTTATTAGGACAAAAGGGTGTTGCCTATCAGTATGAATATCAGCCACAAGTTCTGGAGTCTTTTGATAATAAACATCAAGGAAATGATTATTGGGTAAAATTTAATTGTCCAGAGTTTACGAGTCTTTGTCCGATGACAGGACAACCAGATTTTGCGACGATTTATATTAGTTACATACCAATGATAAAAATGGTAGAAAGCAAATCTCTGAAATTATATTTGGTAGGTTTTAGAAATCATGGTGATTTTCATGAAGATGTAGTAAATATTATCATGAAAGATTTAATTAAGTTGATGGATCCTAAGTATATTGAAGTTCTAGGGAAATTTTTACCGCGCGGTGGGATATCTATTGATCCATATTGTAATTATGGAAAACCTAGTACCAAATATGAAGAATTGGCTTGGGAGCGGTTAAAACAACATGATTTATTTGGTATGGATAAGGTAGATAACCGCTAAAATATGCGGTGTTTATTGGAGCCTTGTTTAGATATAAATTGGGTAAAAAATAACTTGAATTTGGATATTGACAGGTGGTAAGAAAGAGTAGTATGCTACGTACAGGGTTAAAAATAAAAACATCGAGGTTTATGAAAATATGGTGGAAAACATTTTACAGAGAGTATCTTTAAAAGATCAAGTTTATCAGTATTTGAAAAAAGCAATCATTAATGGTGAGCTAAAAACTGGTGAAATATATTCTGAACAAATGTTTGCCACACAATTAAACATTTCAAGAACACCTGTAAGAGAGGCTGTACTTCAATTGCGACATGAAAATATGCTTGAGATTTATAATAATCGCGGCATTATGGTAAAACCACTGTTGTTTGAAGATGTCAAAAAAATTATTGAGGCAAGGGTGGCCATTGAAGGGTATAGTGTTAGGCATTTGACTAAGAATATTCATACGCCAGAAGCACAAGAAGTGCTAATCTTATTAGGCACTTGTTTAAAGTTAGCAGCTGAAGCGGTAAATGATCAGTATTGTTATTATGATTTTATGCAAGCGGATATTGATTTTCATGGATTAATCGTTGATTTTACGAAAAATGATTATTTTATCAATACCATTCATATGCTGAGATCAAGAATTGAAAAGGCAACCGTTGGTTCGCTAAAACAAGGTGAACGAATGAAGATTGCAATAAAAGAACATGAAGAGCTATTTGAGATTATAAAAAGTGGCGATGACTATGGTGCATATTTGTCATTTGAAAAACATATGCAAAATACCATAGAAGTGATGAAACATTGTAATTTAGACTAAAAAATAAAACTTTGTAGTTTATCTATAGGTGTTTCATTTTTTTAGGATATAGTAGTATGCTACATGCAGGTTGTGGTAGATTCTCTTCAATAGAGCTTAAAATAATGAATAACTCGATTATATATTAATCATAATTTGTTTATTAAATTAACTAGTATGCTACATACCGTATGCTACATTTTAGTTAATACAGGTCTGTAGTATTTACAAATGATAATAAAACAGTGAACAGAATATTATCTGAATATTTACAAAATACAACATATTCTGTTTATGTGTTTGTTATATAGAATATTTTACAATTTATGAGGAGGTTTTCACATTGTTAAAAGTTGGTTTTGTTGGATTAGGAATTATGGGTAGACCGATGGCATTGAATTTGCTAAAAGCTGGTATTGATACAACGGTATATGATATCAACGCAAAAGCAGTTGAAGTATTGGTAGAAGCTGGAGCAAAAGCAGCGAGTTCACCAAAAGAACTTGCTGCAGGCAGCGATGTTGTTATTACTATTGTACCGAATGCCGCAATTGTTAAATCACTTTTAGAAGCTGAAGATGGTATTTTAGCGGGAGTAAAGCCTGGTACAATCATTGTTGATATGAGTTCGGTATCTCCTGTAGCTTCTCAGGAATTTGCTACAGCTGCTGCGAAACATGATTGTCCATTCCTTGATTCACCTGTAAGTGGTGGAGAGTCTGGTGCAATCAATGCAACACTTGCTTACATGATTGGCGGCGACGAAGCTGTTGTTGAAAAAATAAAAGATGTCTTCTTAGCAATGGGGAAATCAATCACTGTTGTAGGTGGAAATGGTAGTGGTTCCGTTGCAAAATTGGCAAACCAAGTCATCGTTAATTTAAATATTGCTGCAGTATCTGAAGCACTTGTGCTTGCGGCAAAAGCTGGTGCTGATCCAGAAAAAGTATATCAAGCAATCCGTGGCGGTCTTGCAGGTAGCGTTGTGCTTGATGCAAAAGCCCCAATGATGGTAGCTCGTAACTTTAAACCAGGTGGAACACTTGCAATCAACTTAAAAGATATAACCAATGTTATGGATACTGCTCAAAGTCTTGATGTACCATTGATTCTTACTAGCCAATTAAAACAAATTATGCATAGCTTAAAAGCAGACGGTCATATCATGGATGACCATGGCGGAATAGTTCAATTCTATGAGAAATTAGCTGGTGTAGAAGTAAGAGCTGGCGGTATTAAAAAATAATTAGATAATTTGAGAGATATGGATTACCCAAAAAGCAGAGATATTTATTACTAACTTGAAAGAAGTAGAAAAATTTTAAGCCTTATTTTCTACTTCTTCCCCAATAATTATAAATTGCAATATGCGCAGAGGAGTAAAAGAGAATGGCAAAAGTATTAAAGACAAAAGCATTCGAAATGATTCAAGATATCGATGAAAAAATGGTGGATAAAGAATTAACAGAAACGCTAAAAACATTTAATAAAAAAATTGTTGTCTTAGATGATGATCCAACAGGTGTACAAACAGTACATGGTATCTCTGTTTACACAGATTGGACAGAAGAAAATATCGCAGCAGGTTTTGCTGAATCAAACTCAATGTTTTTTATACTAACAAATTCTAGAGCTTTCTCAGCAGAAGAAACAAAGCAAGCTCATACAGAAATGGCAAATCGCATTGCTGCAGAAGCAAAAAAAACAGGCAAAGAATTTATGATTATCAGTCGTAGCGACTCCACTCTTCGCGGGCATTTTCCATTAGAAACACAAACATTAAAGTTAGCAGTAGAAGCAAATTCTGGTGAGAAAATTGATGGCGAAGTATTGATGCCGTTCTTTAAGGAAGGCGGACGTTTCACAATCGGTAACGTTCATTATGTACAAGAAGGTGAATTTTTAACACCAGCCGGTGAAACAGAATTTGCTAATGATAAAACATTTATGTACAAGTCTTCTAATTTAGCAGAATATGTTGAAGAAAAAACCAAAGGTGAGTATAAAGCTACTGATACAACTTGTATTTCATTAGACAGTATTAGAAGTTTTGATATAGATGGTATTACAAATCAATTATTACAAGTGAAAGATTTCAATAAAGTTGTAGTCAACGCAGTTGACTATGTAGATGTTAAAGTCTTTGCTATTGCGCTTATTCATGCAATGGCACAAGATAAAACATTCATGTTTAGAACAGCAGCTGCTTTTACAAAAGTAATTGGTGGCGTTAGCGATAAAGGCTTACTACAAAAAGCAGAACTTGTTGCGAAAGACAACAAAAATGGCGGTCTTGTTATTGTTGGTTCTCATGTTAAGAAAACAACGGAACAATTAGCAGAATTGCAAAAATGTGATTATGTAAAATTCCTTGAATTCAATCATTTATTAGTGCTTGAACCACAAAAGTTAGAAGACGAATTAAATCGTATTATCAGAACAACCGAAGAATGTATTAAAAATGGTCAAACCGTAACCGTATTTACTGGTCGTGAAAGATTAGATGTTGGCAGTCAAGAAGAATCCTTGAAAGTATCTGTTAAAATTTCTGAAGCAATTACTAGCATTGTATCAAGACTTGGCGTTAAACCAAGCTTCTTAATCGCAAAAGGTGGAATCACTTCTAGTGATGTTGGTACAAAAGGTCTTACTGTTAAGAAAGCTAATGTTATGGGACAAGTAAAACCTGGTATTCCCGTATGGCAAACTGGTGAAGAAAGCAAATTCCCTAGTTTACCGTATATCATTTTCCCGGGAAATGTTGGCGCTGTGACTACACTTCGTGAAGTTGTTGATATGTTAAACGACAAATAAGAAAGCAGGAAAAAAAGAATGCTTGTTAATCTTAAAACGATTTTAAAATATGCACAAGAGCAAAAAAGTGCAATTGGTGCATTTAATGTTTATAATTTAGAATCTGTGCTCGCTGTTGTTCAGGCATCACAAGAATTAAACGAGCCCGTGATTCTTTCCTTCGGGGAAGGTTATTTAAACCACGCGCCAATTGAAGTAATAGCAACAATTGTAAAAAAACTTTGTGCTACTGGAGATATTCCAGTCGTACTCCATCTAGATCATGCCAAAGAGTTTTCTACAGTTATACGTGCTATTCGTTGTGGTTTTACTTCTGTTATGTATGATGGTTCCCATCTTCCTCTAGAGGAAAATATTGTAAATACGAGAAAAATTGTTGAAATTGCACATATGGTAGGGGTAAGTGTCGAGGGTGAGCTAGGTTATATGAACAATGAAGATGGTACTTGTGAAGCAGGCTTTGAAATGGAAAAAGGGTATACGAGTGTAAGGGCCGCAGTGCAATATGCTAGTGGCAGTGGAATCGACGCACTAGCAGTTGCTATCGGCAATGCCCATGGCATTTATAAAGGAATTCCTGAGCTTGATTTTGATCGACTAGGAGAAATTAGTGCGGCAATTCATGTACCAGTCGTACTGCATGGTTGTTCTGGTATTCCTGAGGTGGCAATAAAAAAAGCAGTTTCTTTAGGAGTTCGTAAAATCAATGTCAATACAGAAATTTCAACAGGTGCTGTTAAAGCAGCACGAGTATTTTTAGAAAACCATATGGAAAAGAATACTCGCTTTGAAACGATGTTAAAAGCAAGTCGTCAAACGATGTGTGAAACGGTAAAAAATTATATTAACATGCTTAGTGAAAAGTAAAAAAGAAAATTTGGCCAATATAAGGGGGAGAAGTTAAGTGGACACTACTACATTCTTAGTAATGACGTTATTCTTAGCAATCGCATTAGTGGTTTTCCTTATCATGAAAGTTCGTTTACATGCATTTATTAGTTTGATTATTGCGTGTATGTTTGTTGGAATTATGACAGGTATGCCTCTAGTTAAAATTACTGCTTCTATTGAAGCCGGTATGGGGAGTACACTCGGTTTCCTAGCGACTGTTCTTGGGCTAGGTAGTATCTTAGGAAAAATGCTTGAAACTTCAGGTGGCGCAGAACGCCTTGCTAGAACGCTAATCAATGCGCTTGGCAAAGAACGTGCAAGTTGGGCAATGATGGTTGTAGGTTTTATTACTGGTATTCCAGTGTTTTTCCAAGTTGGTTTCGTGTTATTGATTCCACTTGTTATTAGTGTTGCCAGAGCAACAGGTATGTCTATCGTAGCTATTGGTATTCCAATGGGGGTATCACTTCAAATCGTTCACTGTATGTTACCACCTCATCCGGCTGCTATGGCGATTGCACAATCTTTAAATGCTGATATTGGTAAAGTAATTATGCTTGGTATGCTTGTATGTATCCCTGCAGCAATTATTGGGGGACCTCTTTGGGCGAAATTTATCAAAGGTAATATTGAAGTGAACTTACCTGCACTGAATAAACCCGAAGAAGAACGCGTCTCTGATGAAAAATTACCTGGTTTCGGTCTTACTTTATTCACAATATTATTACCAATGATTATCATGGTTGCAAAAACCATCTTTGATTTAAGTGCTTTAAAAACTTCTGGTATGGCACCATTGGTGAACTTTATTGGTAATCCGATTACTGCACTTCTTATTTCTGCTTTCTTTGCGTATTGGTCACTTGGTCTTGCTCGTGGCTTTGATATGAAACAAATCTTAAAAATTACAGATGAATGCTTTGGCCCTGTTGCTGGTATCCTACTTGTTATCGGTGCAGGTGGCGCATTTAACCGTGTATTACTTGATAGTGGTCTTGGGGTAGAGCTTGGTAAAGTTCTTGCAAGTCTTGCTTTAAGCCCGCTTATACTTGCTTGGCTTGTTGCTGCAATTATGCGTTTTTCCGTTGGTTCAGCAACTGTTGCAATGATGACTGCAGTTGGAATTGTAAGTCCAGTATTAGCGCAACATCCTGGTCTTGATCCAGCAATCGTTGCACTTGCTGTTGGTTCTGGGGCAATCTGTTTCTCACATGTTACGGATTCAGGCTTCTGGATTGTCAAAGAATATTTTGGCTTAACTGTTGTTGGCGCATTAAAATCTTATACGCTAGCAACTTGTGTAGCATCCGTTGTTGCAATTAGCATGACTTTATTGATATCAACAGTTTTATAAACAAGCGTGTTGATAAGTTGACACAAAAACACCCGCATCCATTTGGATTGCGGGTGTTTTTTATGATAAAAATTTTTATTAACCAACCGGTAAATCTCCATCAGATAAGTATTATTTACACAATATTATTATATGATGAATCTTTTTTTTGCCAAAACCTTTTATTTTCTATCTTAAACTATGCAAAAAAAATTAAAATAAAAAATAAGAGTTTTTTAATTTAAGGTTTTAGAGTATAATATAAATACATATTTGGTATTATATTGGACTGAGAACGGAGCGTATACATATGAACGAGTTATTAAGAAATGGTTTAATAAGACGTAATTCACGTAATTTTGATTCTAAACAGATTAGAGACAGTGAATTAACTGATATTATTGAAGCTGGTAAGTTTGTATCTAATATGATTAATAATCAAGAATGGAACTTTACTATAATCCAGAATGTAGAGATTTTAAATAAAATTAACGAACTTTGCAGTAAGTTGTTTTTCCAAAATGGTAAAGAAAAGTTGGAACCTTTATATAATGAAGAAAACTTAAATTTCTTGTTCAATGCACCGACGTTAATTATTATTTCTGGTAAAACCGATGATGAAGAAACACAGAATGCAGCACATGCTACCTTTGGTAATATGATGCTTGTTGCCGATAAAATGGGCATTGGTGCTTGTTGGAACTATTCTTTAAAATGTATGTTTGATACCGAAGAGGGCAAAGAGCTAGCAGTAGAACTTGGGATTAAAAGTGGCTACCTACCAATGAGTGTAGGCGTATTCGGTTATAAGACAACCCGTTCGACGATTAATTCCTTGGCCAAAGAAAATCTTGTACAGATCATAAAATAAATTAATTAAAAATAGCAAAACCTCACCGATCAAATCATAGATGGTGAGGTTTTCTATTTTTATGCTTATTTACCAGTTAATTTTCTATATTCAATGATGTCATTGATGCTGACAATTGTCATTGCTTGTTCTTTCGCATAGGCAACAAGATCAGGTAGTCTAGTCATCGTACCATCTGAATTGGTGATTTCACAAAGTACACCATAGGGTGGAAGTCCTGCCAGGCGAGCAATGTCAACACTTGCTTCGGTATGACCATCGCGAACGAGTACACCACCATCCATAGCGCGAAGCGGGAAGACGTGACCTGGACGATTTAAGTCGCTTGGTTTTGCGCCCTCAGCAATGGCTGCTTTAATTGTTGTTGTACGGTCAGCGGCAGATACGCCAGTGGTAACGCCAGTTGCAGCTTCAATTGTTACTGTAAAGCCAGTACCGTAAGCACTCGTGTTATTTTCGACCATCATAGGTAGATCAAGTTCTTTTAATTTGCTTTCTGGCATACACAGACAAACGATACCGCTGCAATCACGGATCAGTTGGGCTGTTTGCTCAACTGTTAGATGCTCAGCAGCAAAAATGATATCGCCTTCATTTTCACGATTTTCATCGTCGACAACGATTACACCTTTACCTTTTTTAAACGCTTCGATTGCTTTTTCAGCGCGCTCAATTGGGGTGCCAAATTGGGTGAGTAAATTTTGATTCATGGTAGTATTCCTCCAAAGATTTAATTGAACTTACCAGAATCAGGACGCGAAAAACAGACGAGCCAAAATATTTGGTTACTGCTTTACTCTCTTTCATCCAGACTATCACTGTCGGTACTGGCATCGCACCAGTTCTGCTGACTTTCTTAAAAAAGAAACGCTTGCGGACTCTCTATTTCTAGAATACCGCCGGTAGGGAATCACACCCCGCCCTGAGAATAAGTTGCTAATCCCTATGATACTACTAGAATGAATATTGTCAAGCAAACATAGGCGAGTTATATCGAATTAACCGTTAGTTAAGAGGTACAAGGATAATTTTTCCTAGGAATAAAGGGTATTTAGTATTTACCTCGAATCTAATAATTTAATTTACGAGGAGGTAGAGTATGAAAAAAATAAAGAAGATTCTTTCGGTTATGTTATTGGTAGTAATGATAAGTATGGTTAGTTTTGCAAGTAATGTATTTGCTGCCGAAAAAGTAACAACAGAAGTTGATGCAGCACCTTATATAAAGACTGTATATGAAAAAATGTTAACGTTAAAAAATTATCATGCAGATATTGCAATTAATATTAAAACAGATTTGGTGAATGTTGCAGTAAATAATAGTAGCGATATTGAAGTAAAGCCGATGCAGTATAAAAGTGAATTACAGTTTACGATGACGGATGTAACAAATCGTTCAACAAGTAGTAAAATGACACAGTATATGGAACAGGGAGATAATCAATTAATTACGTATAGCGAGATGGATGGCAAATGGAGCAAACAAACGTTTCCATATGTAGATAAAAAAAATAGTGCAACCTATGGTATGAAGTTAATAAAAAAAGCAGTCGTGACGAATGAAAATGATAACGAAAAAATAATTCAAGTGACCATGGACAATAAGGTGTTAAAAGAAATGACCTTGGATATTTTAAAACAAAGTGGCAAAGAATATAAAGAGTATTCAACATTTATTGAAACAATTTTTAGTGCGTTAGGTGATATCAATTATATAATCAATGTTGATAAAAACACCAATACAGTGACGCATTTACATATTGATTTATCTGAAGCTACCCAAAAAAGTGTGTTAGCAATGATCAATCAATCGACAATCCCAGAAAAAAGTAAAACACAGCTAAAAGATATGTTTAGTAATGCAACGGTAGTTTTGGACTGCGATTATTCAAACTTTAATCAAGTGAGTCCGATTGAAATTCCCCAAGAAGTGAAAGAAAGTGTAGTTGAGCAAACGGCGAATTCATCGGTTGTTCCAACTAACATATAAATATAGATGGGCGAGCTTGCTCGCCCAATCCTATATCTTCTATTATTTTTATATAAAAAGTGTAAAGGTACTTGCATTTTTGGACTAAAAATGCTATATTTATTCTAATAAGTGTTACAGCTCAATGTAATTTTATAAAAAGTGGACAATTTTGTTCACCTAAGCAAAGAGGCTTATCTAAGTAGTATTATAATTCAATACTGTTTAGATGAGCTTCTTATTTTATTTATGGCATAATGGGGTAACCTTTGCCTAGTATAGAGGCTAAGAATGTAAATGAAAAAGATCATCATTTAGGAGGCGTTTTATTATGTGTAAAATTACAAAAGTTGATATTGTTACTCGTCCAGAGAAATTAGAAGATTTAAAAGAAGCAATGAATGCAATTGGTGTTACTGGTATGACGGTAAGTCACGTTTATGGCTGTGGTTTATCGAAAGGCCATAAAGAAGTGTATCGTGGCAAAGCGGTAGAAGTGACGTTAAACCCAAAAATAAAAGTAGAAATTGTGATTTGTGAAGTTCCAGTAGAAACAGTATTGGAAGCAGCAAAAAAGGCTTGCCACACGGGAAATATCGGTGATGGTAAAATCTTTGTTTACGATGTAGAAAATGCGGTGAAAATTCGTACTGGTGAAGAAGGAAAAGCAGCAATCGTTGACAATCACTAAGACTCTTTGTGCTGAAATTTTCATAAACCAAAAGACTCATTTCTATCATAGAAATGAGTCTTTTATTTGGTAGTTGGGCTATTTTGTAAAATGTTTGGCGATGACTGCCTTTATGGCATCATAGCCGATTTCTTCTGGCAGCGCTTCTTTGATTGGTCTTAATAAAGCAGTACCAACATCGCGAATGACAGCGATGATTTGGTCTTCTTGTTCTGTTGGAATCAGTCGATCCCAGTCAACCGCATGCCCTTCTTCGCTTGCTTTAATTAAGTGATTTTGAATTGTTATGGCTTTTAAATCACGTTCCTTGGCAATATCATCTAAAGATAAGCCAGCTGTAAACATCTGCAAGGTGATGAGGTGTGTTGGTGTTTTATCTGATTTCTTTGTTGGTGTATTTATGCTAGACTCTTGGTCATTTGCTATGGTTGGTGCATATTCTTTTAAGGTATCGATGAATTCTTTTCCATATTTATCTAATTTAACTTCACCAACCCCCTTGATATTGCGCAATTGTGCTATCGTCGTTGGCAACTGCGCTGACATTTCACGCAGGGTACTATCTGCAAAGATTAGATAAGGTGGAATGCTTTCTTTTTCCGCCAGTTTTTTGCGTAGTTTGCGTAGAGCAGTGAAAACATCATCGTCAGCTTCGATTTTGTGCGTTTTCACAATTTTTTGCCATACGCTTGCTTCATTTTTTAGTACGGCAAAAGCAGTTTCAGTTAATTTGACTACGGGATATTCACTTTCAGTAAGGGTTAAATATTGTGTTGCAGTTAGTCTTTGGATCAGTGCTTTGATATCATTGACGCTGCGATTGGAAAATAGACCGTAGGTTGGTAATTGATCGAATTGAAATTGCAATACTTTTTTATTTTTAGAGCCTTTTAAGACATCGGCAATCATTGTGACACCAAAGCGTTCACGTAGACGATATACACAAGAAAATACTTTTTGCGCATCGATGGTTATATCCACAAGTTCGCTGTCGTCTTTACAATTGATACAATTGTCACAGTTCTCCGTGGTGCTAGTTTCACCAAAATATTGAATAATGTATTGACGTAGACAATTTGGGGTGTGGCAGTAATCGACCATAGATTGTAATTTACCGAGTTCATGCTGTTTTCGTTCAGGATTTTCTACCGATTTATCAATTAAGAATTTTTGCAACATGATGTCTTGCGAACTAAAGAGCAAAATACATTCGCCAGGGTCACCGTCACGACCACTACGACCGGCTTCTTGATAATAGGCTTCCATATTCTTTGGCATATTATAATGAATGACATAGCGTACATTTGATTTATCGATGCCCATACCAAATGCATTGGTAGCAACCATGACTTGAATATTATCGTAAAGAAAGCGTTCTTGTTCATTTGTTCGTTTGTCATCGCGCAGTCCTGCGTGATAGTGACCAACTTGATAGCCTTTGTTTAACAGTACTTCGTATAAAGAATCTACTTCTTTGCGCGTGGAAGCGTAGATTATACCCGATTGGTCAGCATGATCTTTTACATAATTTAAGACAAATTTCTGCTTGTTTTCACCGCGAAGAATGCTAAAATATAAATTCGGACGATCAAAGCCCGTAACATAAATGCTGGGACGATACAGACCGAGTAAGGTAATGATATCACTTTTTACTTCTGGTGTTGCTGTTGCTGTAAAAACGCCAATCAGCGGTCGGTTTGGTAAGGAATTGATAAAGGGATAGATAGTTTGATAGCTTGGTCTAAAATCATGTCCCCATTGCGATAAACAGTGCGCTTCATCAATTGCCAGCATGCTGATTGTAGTCTTGGATAAAATCGCTTGAAATGTATCTGTAGATAAACGTTCTGGTGCGACGTAGATGAGTTTATAACGATTGTCACCGATATCGTATAAGCGGCGGCTCAGCTCTGCCTGCGTGAGTGAACTATTGATATAAGTGGAGGGAATACCTTGGTTGATTAAGGCATCGACTTGGTCCTTCATCAAAGAAATGAGAGGGGAAATAACGAGGGTAATCCCTGGTAAGAGCAAGGCTGGTATCTGAAAGCAAATCGATTTGCCAGCACCTGTTGGCATAATTGCAACCGTGTCATTGCCTGCCAGTAAACTTTTAATGATGTCTTGTTGCCCTGGGCGAAATTCATCGTAGCCGTAGAAGCGTTTTAATAACTGAAGTGCTTTATCTAACATTATGTCTATAAACCTACCTTTATTTTGAATCGTGCATGCTTATTATAGTACTTTTTTTATTGCTTTTACATATTTCTACAAAAAGAAGTAAGAAACCTTTATATTTACATTTTCTATTTTCTCTTTAACGTGTAAAATAGATAGTATTAGTAATGAATGGAAAATGTATTGCTTCTGTACGGGAGAGTAGGCATTGACAAATAAATCCTTGCATAAACAAATGCTTTTCAAAGAAATAAATTCTACAATGAAATAGTTAATCTATTGTAGAAAGAGCAAAGGAGTGTGCGTTAGATGAAAAAGGAATGGTTCAATAAAACAATGGCAATCCTGACAGGATGCTTAGTATTGAATACTACCAGTGGCTATTGTGCAGATTTATCGTTAGATCAAGCGATTGACATGGCGCTTAGTAATAATTACGATATCAAAATTGCCCAAAAAGATAAAGAAACAGCGGATGCGGAATTAGAAGAAGCAAAGGGAGCAAACCGCCTCTCTCTAACCGCAAGCAGCAGCTTAGGAATTTCAGATACAGGCAATTTGGGGACGTCTCGCTCCAACAGCAATGAAATATCTATGAGTATGCCACTTTATACTGGTGGCAAAAACGAGCTCAAAATCGATAGGGCGAAAGATGAAATTACGGCAAAAGAATTGAATCTTTCGCGCACCAAGGAAACTACGGTGTTATCGACCATCTCAGATTATTATGATATTCTCGAAGCGCAAAAAGTGGTTACTGTTGATAAGGAAACTGTGGACAATTATCAAGAGCATTTAAACAATGTACAACAATCATATGCGGCAGGAAGCATTGCTAAATCTGATGTACTCAGCACGGAAGTGCAACTCGTGAATGCACAGCAAACATTGGTAAAAGATCAAAATACGTATGATGTTGCGGTAAGTACCTTGAAAAATTTAATCAAACTTAAAGATGAAGCGCCTTTAAATTTAGTGGATGATGCACAATATCAAAAATTTGATGATGAGTTGCTTGATTGTATTAAGTATGCAAAAGAAAATCGTAAAGACCTGATGCAATATCAAGTCCTTATCGCGCAGGCGGAAAAAGATGTTGGAATTGCTAAAAGTGGCAAGAAACCAACAGTCAATTTATCTGTTAGTAACAGTTGGGATAAGCAAGTATTACCAAGTGATGATAATCACACATTAACTGCGGGCGTTTCGGCAAGCTGGAATCTATTTGATAGCAATGTAACAAATTCTAGTATAAAACAAGCTGAAATTGCATTGGAACAAGCGAAATTGAATTTTGATAAAGAAGCGGACTCGATTGAATTAGATGTTCGTACAAATTATTTAGGCATGCGAGAAGCGGAAAAACGCTTTAATAGCACGCAAGTCGCAATCAATAAAGCCGAAGAAGATTATTTCATTGCTAAAGAAAAATATAGAGCTGGTGCAGGGCTTATGCTTGATATTATCGATGCCCAACTCGCGTTGACGACAGCGAAAACAAATTATATTCAAGCACAATATGATTATGCAACTTATAAAGCCAAATTAGAAAATGTAATGGGCATGAGTAAAGGAGAATAAGTATGCAAGCAAAAAAAATAAAATGGATCATCATTTTTGTAGTAATTGCGGCATGCCTTGGCGGCGGTGGTTATTACTACTATAATACGAAAAAGGCAGCATCCACTGCAGTCACGCAAACTGCGATAGTTGAACGTGGTAAAGTAACTTCGGTGGTCTCGGCATCAGGTACGATTAAACCAGTGAATTCAGTAGATATCAGTTCTAAAGTAACTGCTCGCTTAAAACAAGTTATGTTCAAGGAAAATGATACAGTAAAAGCAGGACAAACGGTAGCCACTTTAGATAGTACAACACTGCAGACAACCCTTGACCAAGCAAAATATAAAGTAGTCAACACAGAAGCAAAATATAAAAGACTTCAATATCTAAATTCTATTGGGGCAAAATCTGACTCAGATTTAGAGGATGCATTACTGGACTATCAAACAGCAGTATCTACTTATGAGGGAGATCAAGCCAACGTAAACGATACGATTATTGTTTCACCAATGGATGGTGTAGTTATCGGTGAGCCCAAAACGGTTGGAACCATGATTACTGCTGGGGTAACTTCGCCGACAGTTATCATGACGGTTGCTGATATGTCAAACAAGCAAATCAATGCTAAAGTCGATGAAACCGATATTGGAAAAGTAAAGATTGGACAAAAAGCGACTTTTACAGTCGATGCCTATACAGGTAAAACCTTTACAGCAACAGTATCAAATATTTCGCAAACAGATGTAGGTAGTACCTGGTCAAGTAGCACATCAACTACAACTGTTATTTATTATAGTGTAACACTGGATATTGATGATCCAGAAAATCTATTAAAACCAGCAATGACAGCGCGTGTAAATATCAATGTTGCAGAAAAAGATGATGTTCTGATGATTCCGCTTTCTGCATTAAAAACGAATAATGATGGGCAGTATGTTGTCGTTGTAAATCCAGACGGTAAAACTGAAAATAGAAATGTAAAGGTTGGTTTATCTAGTGATGATAAGGTAGAAATTATTGATGGCCTTTCTGAGGGTGATAAATTGTCTATTTCTTATACAAAGTCAACTTCTAGCAGTTCATCATCAAAACAACAGGGTGGCCCGCCACCAATGTAGAAAGGAGAATATAACAATGACAATTCGTCTTTCTAATATAAAAAAAATCTACAATGTTGGTGATTCGACGGTAGCCGCATTAGATGGTTTAGATTTGCATATCGCAAAAGGGCAATTTGCTGCTATTATGGGACCATCTGGCTCAGGAAAATCGACACTGATGAATATCTTAGGGTGTTTAGATCGACCAACCATTGGCTCCTATATTCTTGATGGTGAAGAAGTCGCACAACTAAGCGATGATAATTTAGCGATTACGCGCAATAAAAAAATTGGCTTTGTATTTCAAAATTTTAATTTGTTATCAAGAATTAGTGCGTTAGAAAATGTAGCTCTACCACTGGTTTATGCTGGTGTGGATAAAAAAACTAGAATCGAAAGAGCATCGGCGTTACTTGCATCCGTTGGTCTAGAAAATAGAAAAGACCATTTACCCAATGAATTATCAGGTGGTCAAAGGCAAAGGGTTGCGATCGCGCGTGCACTTGTCAATGATCCACGAATTATTATGGCAGATGAGCCAACCGGTAATCTCGATACAAAATCAAGTATTGAAATTATGGCGCTATTTGGAGAGCTGCATAAAGAGGGGAAAACCATTATTCTGGTAACGCATGAGCCAGATATTGCACAGTATGCCGAGCGTCAATTAATGGTGCGTGACGGTAAGTTAGTTCGCGATGAGATGGGTGGCAAACCAGAGGAGGTCATAGAGCATGTTTAGAGAGAGTATAAATATTGCTATATCAGCATTGATCTCCAATAAAATGCGTTCTATTTTGACGATGCTTGGAATTATCATTGGCGTTGGGGCAGTTATTGCGATGGTTTCGATTGGAATGGGGGTAAGAGAGCAAGTACAGACCTCAATATCAAGTCTCGGTAGCAATATGCTGATTGTGTCGCCAAGTTCTGCTTCTACTAAAGGTGGTTTGCGCTCCAAGGCCGGTACAAATATTACGTTGAAGCTAACTGATGCAGAAGCGATAAAAGAGGATATCAAAAATATTGATTATGTATCACCAACGGTAAATAGTCAGTATCAAATAGTTTATGGAAATCAAAACTGGAATACGGGTGTTTATGGTGTGACACCGGAATATATGGCTATTCGTAAACTAAGCGTTGGCAGTGGTGTTTTTATCACGACGCAGGATATGAATTCTCGTAATCGTGTGGCGGTTATTGGGTCTACCGTTGCCACAAATCTATTTAGTGAAGCAAATCCAATCGGGAAAAATATTCGTATTAATAACACGCCTTATCAAGTTGTCGGAGTTCTTGATAGTAAAGGTCAATCTACTATGGGGCAAGACCAAGATGACGTGGTGATCGTTCCTTTAACAACGGCCCAGGAAAGATTAATTGGTGTTACTTATGTGCAATCTATTAATGTGCAAGTGTCGACAGCTGAAGGAATGGATCAGGTTCAAGATGAAATAACAACACTGTTGCGTCAGCGTCATAAGATTACTGGTACGAAAGAAGATGATTTTACTGTACGTAATTTAACCAGTGTTATGGAAATGATGACGGAAACAACAACGATGATTACGCTTTTACTTGGTAGTATTGCCGCGATTTCATTATTGGTTGGTGGGATCGGTATTATGAATATTATGATGGTATCGGTTACCGAGCGTACCCGTGAAATAGGTATTCGTAAAGCACTTGGCGCAACCTATCGTAATATTATGATGCAATTTTTAATTGAATCCATTGTTATAGGGGTAATCGGCGGCTTTATTGGGATTATTCTAGGCTGTATGGCTTCACTGCTCATCGCTAAATTTGGTGGTTTCAATACGGTAATAACTGCTGCACCAATTATCGTATCCTTTGGTTTCTCTGTAGGGATTGGTTTGTTCTTTGGTATCTATCCTGCAAGAAAAGCAGCACTGCTAGATCCTATCGAAGCATTGCGATATGAATAAATTTAGATAAAATAAGGGGCTGTCGCATTAAGAGTTGAACTGCAACCTGTTAAGTAGACAAATAATAAAAAGTTTTTGGAAAGGTCAAGAAAAAATAGACATAAAGGGTAGCCCATATAATTTTGTGTAAATTGATTTTCCAAACAAATAAGATTTATAAGATAATGTATAGTCTGTAACTAAAAAACATAGCTCTAAAATACCGAGGACACTGAAAAACTTACGTTTTTCGGCAAGCGTAGATTTAAACCGCGTACTTTTTGAAAAAATCAAATAAATTGCTAAAAAGACGGGCTCTTTGTCAATAGTTGTTTTTAACTTTTCGGTAGGATTTATCCTACCGAATTTTTATGAACAAATCTCTGTATTAAATCGCTTAGTCCTGCGTTGACATCTCTGTGGATTATTTCCTTTTTCTAAGTAATAGTCGTCTTTAAAACTCGTTTAAATGATGGCAGGTTTTATTTTTCTACCGCTAGTTGAACTAGTTTTATAAATTCGTTACTGTCCTTGCTATCCATTAAGTTAAAATAGGCTTCTTTCATTGCGTATGCTGCTAAAAGGTCATCTGAATAATTCAGCATAATTTGCAATGCTTCTCTGTCATCATCTTTTTTTAGATTGTTTTCTCTGCATAATAACAGATATCTAGAATGTTGAAAATACTTTCGTTTCTCTGGTGGCAGTTTTGCCTCCAACTGTTTGCGAACGCCATCTAGAGCGTCGTTTGCCAAACGTACCTATTTAGCCCCTTAACCAAGTTGGAGTCCTGTCGTCAAAGACCCGCATACCCAAGTAACCCAATGATTACATTTTTTTTCAATAATTGATATAAAAGGTGTATAAATTTGTTTTATTTCATTTACAATTTATAAATCATATGTTAATATATGACATATAGTGATAATTTATTCCTAACGATGCAATTTATGTAATTTTGGGAATAAAAAAGTATGGTTTGTTACAATTAGGATGTTTTTTGAATTATAAAAGATTTTATGTTCTTTGTAACAAATGAAAATCTTTGAGGGATAGAAGAAAATCTCTCTTAAGCAAGACTACTTATGCTAGTATAAAAGATAGAATATGACATTTTGAAAAATATAATAGTATAGGTGAATTATGAATAACTACCAAATGTATCAATTATATCTAAAATCAGGATTTTTCAAAAATTATTGTTATATAATTTTTGATACAACAACCAATCAAGCAGTTGTTATTGACCCTGCGTGGGATTTGAAATCTATTGAGTCAGTATTAAGAAAAGTAAATGCAGATTTAACTGCAATTCTATTGACTCATTCTCATTTCGATCATGTTAATCTTGTAAATCCGTTAGTGGAAAGATATAATCCCCAAGTAATAATGTCAGCGAGGGAAATAAATTATTATAAATTCAGATGTAATAATTTAACTTCTGTGGAAAATGGGGATGTTTTTAGTGTAGGTAAGACTGATATAAAGTGTCTTTTAACTCCGGGGCACACTGCAGGAGGTACATGTTTTCTTTTAAAAAATCATCTATTTACTGGAGATACAATATTTACTGAAGGATGTGGAATCTGTACTTCATATGGTGGAAGTCCAGTAGACATGTTTAATAGTATTCAAATGATAAAGAATACTATATCTTCTGAGATTCTTGTTTGTCCGGCGCACTCGTTTGGCATAGAGCCAGGGCATACTATAGATTATCTTTTCAAACAAAACATTTATTTCCAAATTAATAATCTGGAAAATTTTATAGCATTTAGAATGCGTAAAAATCAAAAAATGTTTAATTTTAATTAATAGATTTTGATTTATAGGTATTAACTTACGAAATAATTTGAATAAAACACTTAGAACAAACTTACCTATTGGTAAGTTTAAGATATTAATTTATCAATAAGAAAAAACTCCTTAAAAATATTAAATACGGAGGCGTATTAATATTAAGAGAAGTGCAATAACGAGGTGATCTGGAGATTTTTTTGAGTCTTCTGATTGTCTCGTTATGCTTTTTTTATGGTTTTATTTTTGAAGAGAGTATATCAAGATATAGATTTAGATTACAGAAATTAATGGGCTAGAAAAGGAGGAAGTGTGTTGGAGATGATAATAAGCAGAGATTATAGTTGATTTAATAAATATAAGTAGGCAGTAATATTAAATTTGAGTTTAAATAATCATTGTATGAATTTATGTAAACTGATTATTTAATAACTTTTTTCATTAGAAGGATTGCTTGAATTTCTGCCATTTAGAGTTCAATGCAATAGAGTGAGATGACTTTAAATAGTAGACTGGTGTCAAACATATTTTTTATTGATTGGATAGTTCCCAATTTTAATTAGGTTAGGTTGGTGTATAGTGATAAATTATTTACCGCGAATAATTGTCGATGACTTACTTTTCAAAGAAAAAGAAAATACTTTTAAGGGAGGTATATGCATATGTAATTTTAGCAATTGGTCGCATTACCATGAGGTGATAAATTATTTACATCCAAAGGAAAAAGAGTATTATGATCGATTGAATATTGATAATAGAAAGAAAAGCTACCTCATAGGTAGGTATGCAGCAAAGAGAGCTATTTCATTTTTTACTGGTGAGAATAATTATGAAAGCATATTAATACAATGGGGAATATTTAATCAACCGGTTGTAATAAACAAAAATTTACATAATATTCAGACAAGTATAACTCATTCTGGAAATTATGGAGCAGCAGTTGTATTTCCAGAGAGTTTACCTATTGGGATAGACATAGAGAAAATTGATCCTAGAAAAAATTTTTTACTTGAAAAACAAATTACTTCAAATGAGGGAGAGTTAATAAATAGTTTTTTATATCCTCATGATACAAAACTTACAATATTATGGACTGTCAAAGAAGCATTGTCTAAAGTAATTAAAAGTGGTCTAACAGCAACGCTTGATATATTTGAAGTAAACAAAATAGAATTGAAACAGAATTATGTAGTCAATTATTTTACGCACTTTTATCAGTATTGTGCAATTTCATTTGAATTAGACGATCGTTATATCTGTTCTATTACATATCCTAAAAATGTAGAATTGTTTATAAACATTGCAAGCTTGCAAGAACATTTTTGCCGGCTACTCCGTTCAGAAGAAATTAGCTTGTAGTTTAGATGCTTTAAATAGTACTGAATTTTCAAGTTTAATTTTTTGCACAGGGTAGTCAAATTATTATCATCTTAAGTTGATAAAATGAGTTAATTATTTCTAGCCTTTGAATAGATCGAAAGGAATGATTTTACCATGGACAAAAAAATAGTCTTTATGTTTTCAGGACAAGGTTCGCAGTTTTACAATATGGGAAAAAGTCTCTATATTCATGACCAAAAATTTCGGGATACAATTCGCAATTTAAATGATATTATATATAAATTTATAGGTGTCTCGGTATTAAATGAGCTGTATGGTGATGATAAAAAAAGTAAAAGCATTATTTTCAAAATATCAAGGAAGAGGCTAATGTTAAATTGGCAACATGCTTTATCGATAGGAACATAGAAAATCCAACCTTATAGTGAAGTGTACTCTTTTCAAAGTGTCCTAAAGCTCATAATTGCAATGAAGTGGATTTTTCTCATTACCTCTTAATTTAATATATGGAAAGTGGAGGAAAAAGTTTATGGCTAAAGATATAATTAATAAACAATTAAATATTTCTAAAGATTCTGAATTAAATAAAAAATCGAAAAAACAAATAATGGCCTCTACGATTGACAACAAAGAACACGATAAAAAGGAAGTTGATGGAGTCGATAGTGAAAAGGAGATGCATCAAATAAATAATGAATGCATAAAAAATAAAGATATTGCCATTATCGGGATAGCATGTCGTTTTCCCGGAGCTGAAAATTATGGACAATTTTGGGAAAATATTAAACTAGGACTATCAAATATTCAGGAAATTCCCCAAAATCGTTGGGATTGGCAAGCGTTATGGGGAGATCCCCAAATTGAAATAAATAAGAGTAACAGTAAGTGGGGTGGATTCATTAAGAATGTTGATACCTTTGATGCGAGCTTTTTCGGATTTTCTCCTCGAGAATCAGAAGTGATGGATCCGCAGCAAAGGATCATGCTGGAATTAGCTTGGTCTTGCTTGGAGGATGGGGGGATTCGTCCTTCTGATGTATCAGGAAAAAAAGTCGGTGTTTATTTAGGTGTTTTTTCTTCTGACTATAAAGAATTGCAAGAAAGAGAATTTCGCGCAATTGAAATGTATCATTCTATAGGAACTGCTACTGCAGTAGTCGCCAATCGCATTTCTCATTATTTCAATTTTAAAGGCCCGAGCATTCCTATTGATACGGCTTGTTCCAGTGCTCTTAGTGCTATTCATGCAGCTATTAACTCTTTACGCTCGGGAGAATGCAGCATGGCGTTAGTGGGAGGTATTAATCTATTATTGACGCCAACTCGCTATATTTCATACTCAAAAACCGGTATGTTGTCGCCTACGGGATCATGTAAAACCTTCGATGAAAGTGCCGATGGCTATGTACGAGGTGAAGGTGCAGGGCTCATCTTGGTTAAGCCTTTAGAACAAGCGATTAAGGATGGAGATTCTATCTATGGAATTCTGAAGGGAAGTGCTATTAACCATAACGGGAAAACTCATACTTTAACTTATCCCAATCCCGAAGCCCAAGCGGATGTGATTATTGAAGCGTGTAAGCAGGCAAGGGTTACTCCTGAAAGTATCAGCTATATTGAGGCTCACGGAACAGGGACTCCCAAAGGAGATCCCCTTGAGTTTCAGGGACTATTAAAGGCATTTGAAAGCCTTTCTTCACAAGGAAAGCAAAGTTTGAAAAGAAACTATTGCGGTTTGGGGGCTGTAAAAACCAATATAGGTCATCTTGAATGTGCGGCCGGAATTGCCGGGGTAATCAAAGTGTTATTATCCATGAAGTATAAACAGCTACCTGGGCTTCAGAATTTCAAACGGCTAAATCATCGCATAGCTGTGGAAAATAGTCCGTTTTATTTTATTGATCGGTTACAAGCATGGAAACCATTAAAAGATGTAAACAATAAAGCTTATCCTAGACGAGCTGGAGTAAGTTCTTTTGGATTTGGGGGGACGAATGCCCATGTGATTCTTGAAGAAGCGCCGGTTATCGCAAAGCATTCCAACATAAAAGTCCCCTATTACTTAATTTGTTTATCCGCTAAAACTAAAGATGCATTGCGGCGTAAGGAAGAAGACCTGCTGTATTGGTTAGAAGAGGAAGGAACAAAACATAAACTTATTGAGATTAGTGCGACGTTATTGATGGGGAGAGAGCATTTTGCAATAAGATCTGCTTTTGTCGTAAGAGATGTGCAAGAACTTCAAAAGAGATTAAAGCAAGTTCTCGAAAAAGGAGAAGCTGAAGGATATTATATAGAAGGTAATATAAAAAAAGGAAAACAAATGAGTCCTCTCTTGGTAGAGCTAGGTAAGACGATTGTCAAAGAGTTACAGGCAAATAAATTGAAGGACGAGCAGGAATATGGTCAAAAACTCATGGCGTTGGCGGAACTGTATACAAGTGGGCATAATCTGGATTGGCAGATGATTTTACCTAAAGGAAAGATAAGCCGTATCAGTTTGCCGACCTATCCTTTTGCCAGAGAGCGTTATTGGATATCTGATAGCGATGAAGAAAGTTACAGCAAAATAATAAGCTCTGGTAAGCTTACTTCCATTCATCCGCTATTGCATCAAAACACCTCAGATCTTTTCGAACAGAGGTTCAGTTCTAGTTTTACTGGAGAAGAGTCTTTCCTTGCAGATTATGTCGTGAAAGGGCAGCGAATATTACCTAGAGTAGCTTACTTGGAAATGGCTCGGGCGGCAATTGGAAAGGCAGTAGGATCTTTAGAAGAAAATCAAATAGGGTTGCGATTCAAAAACGTGGTTTGGGCCAGACCTATTGCCATAGGAAAGCAGTCAATGCAAGTACATATTGGAATCTATCCCGAAGAGAATGGAGAAATAGCCTATGAAATATATAGTGAACCACCAAAAGAAAATACAGAGCCTATAATACACAGTCAAGGCAGTGCGGCATTATGTGCTGTTACAGAAGGTTTAACCTTGGATGTGCATTCCTTGCGGGTGCAGTGCGACCAAGGCATTTTTTCATCCAGTCAATGCTATGAAGTTTTTAGGACGGTGGGGCTTGACTATGGTCCTGGATATCAGGGGATTGAACAGGTATATGTAGGACAGGAACAGGTACTGGCTAAGCTAACTTTACCTGCAACTGTCTCCGATACGAAAGACCAATTCATTCTACATCCAAGTCTGATGGATGCGGCTTTACAGGCATCTTTAATGATAAGTGCCAGTGACGTTAAACTAGCCCTGCCATTTGCATTGCAAGAACTTGAAATATTCGAAAAATGTACTTCCAGCATGTGGGCGCTGATTCGCTACAG
>Ga0316600_10000101_pt1 | contig 61426 bp, 64 predicted proteins | sample OWC_soil_day5_CT_FD_207652 | JGI IMG/M metagenome (GOLD analysis project Ga0316600, IMG submission 207652) | Wetland soil microbial communities from Old Woman Creek delta, Ohio, United States - OWC_soil_day5_CT | ecosystem: Environmental > Terrestrial > Soil > Wetlands | place: USA: Ohio... | reverse complement strand
ACTCTCTGTCCACTACCTAGTATGAATACTCTTCCTAATCATCGCTTTTTCAGATATCTTTATTAAAATCTTATTACGAGTATACGTCTTGCTTTTTATTATGTCAATAGTAAGCACTATCGGGATGAAGGGACAGGTTAGGTGTCCCACTGTGAATTGGATTAAAGTTCTATTCGTACCTTTAACGGAGGCAGCGTTCCTGCCCCCCCAACGAACTAAATCGTTATCGGTAATTCAATATGTTCTGAAACTGTAGATATCAAAATTTCAATTAGTTCATTATCCATAAATTGATAATCATCAGGAATATTAAGACACACAATTTTCTTATTATCAAGATTATCCCTGAATTTCTCTTGTAACCTTCTTACATGTTTCTTTTCCATTACAAAAATTAAATCTGCCCAGCCGATATGTCCGCTCGTTACTTTAATACGGGCTTTTTCCTCTGTCCCCGCCGACCTCACTTCATAACCATTAACACCCTGAAACACTTTTTCCGCGGTCAAGCTCCGCCATCTATTCCTACTACATATAAATAATAGTTTAATCTGCTTATCCTCCATTATCGTTTAGGTAATTTAACAATCCTGCTCCTATTTATTTCACACTATTATAATTACTAGTACTCTACATCATTGAATATGCCATCAATATATTTACGCCAATAATCCACTATCCAACTGTTGTATTTGTGATACATATAGATTAATTTATCTCTTGAATTTGAGTAAACAATACATCCTCTATCATCATACATATTAAATAAAATATCTTTTTTAGGATTGATAAAATAAACACTTTGCCTAATCGACGGTTCTCGTCCCTGTTCATAATGTGCAATACCTTTGAGTATTTCCTTATATGGAATTAACGCTACACGATCATACAATAGTCTAACTTTATATTCATGTTTAATTTGTATTGTGTTTCCCATTTCATCAATATCTTCATCTGTTTTATACATTGTTTCTTCTACAAAAGTATGTTTTTCAAGTAATTGATATATATAGCTAGGTGTTGTATCTCCAAACATTGGATCAACACCTGTCTCCCAGTCCTCAATATAAAGATATATAACATCCTCCGGCTCAAATAAGTCCTCAAATATTGTATTTACTCTTAACATTACTTGATCTATTCTCTCATCAGAACCATTCTTAAATGGTTCACCCAACTCATATCTAATATGTATATCATTTCGTAAGTTACGAAAATTCTCATCTATATATTGAAATAGTTTTTCTTTCATTGCTTCTTACCCTTCAGAAAATTAGTTTTCATCAAAACTATCATTTAGTTGAGTCAACAGGTTTTTAACTCAACTACACCCTTTTCACTAAAACTATATATTTTACTATTACTTTTTCCCCTTAAAGAATAAACCATAGCCATATTTATACATTTTTCAACAATAGTTCTATCGTTTTCACTATACTCAGCAACAAGGATACAGGATGCATTGAAGAAGCAGTTTTTCATCAATGATTTTCATTTATCATTGATCTTAGAAATATATTTCTGCTGACCAAACACTTTAATCTGCTGTCGCCGAATCCACTCCCCTATTTCTTTGCCTTGCAACTCACCCGGTGCATCATTGCCCTTTACTGTCTTAATTGCTGTGATATATCTATCAAAGTTCAGCAGGCAATCTGGCGTACTTCCTTTGTCAACGTGCACAATATCACTAAATCCTTTATCACCAATTGGATTTTTATGCAGCGCATTAATAAAATCAACGATCTTACCGCTTCGTTTTAACTTATCAACGCGCATATGATGCTGAATGGTAAATTCGGCACCTGCTATCCATTTAGTGGGTAATGTAATATGTTGGTTAAATGCCTTAAGTGCGTCAAGACCTAACACATCATGCATATGATGTGCTGGCAATTTTTCCTTCGGTGTTAGTCCCTTGCCGAGATCATGTGCTAACGCTGCAAACCTAACCTCAACTCTAGAGTTAAGCTCCGATACCCGATCTACAACATCCATCGTATGGTTAAAGGCATCTCCCTCTGGATGATAAAGGACTGGTTGAATCTGTCCAATTAATGCATGAATTTGCGGATAAGTGATATCTAATAAATCAGCCCGTTGTAATGCTAAAAAAAATAGAGATGGTTTATTCGATTGTAAAGCCTTATCTAACTCATTAAATAATCGTTCTTTAGGCTCATTCATTAATTCTTCCCGGCATTCCTTCATCAACGCAATTGTTGATTCATCAATGGAAAAATTAAACTGCGCAGATTGCCTTGCTGCTCGTAGTGCTCTAATTGGATCATCTTTAAAATGATGCGAAGTTGGAAATATTTTTCGTTCAACAATATGCTGCTTACCTTGAAATGGATCAATCAATTCAAGTGTTTGTAAATCAAGGGCGATACTATTCATCGTTGTATCTCTACGATATAGATCATCTATAATCGTGATACTTTGATTAAACGAAACTTCAAAACCCGTATAACCTGCACCAATTTTACGCTCTTGCCTTGCAAATGCAATTTCACAAGGCTTGTCATTGATTTTTAGCAAATACACAGGAAAAGATTTACCTACTTTAATCGCTTGTGGAAATAATTGATTAAACACCACTTCACTTACACCAGTAATCACATAATCTTTATCTTTAGGCGTAACTCCTCTAAGATAATCCCTAACCCATCCACCAACAACATATGCTTCACCGTGAATACTATTTATTTCTTTTACAAACTCTTTTTCCAGCATATGTTACCTCCTAAATACCGTTCTATCTAAATTCTTAAAGAACTGCCTTATTCCTTCTATCTAGTTTATTGCTGCTTATTCAGAATACTATATTTTCAAAAGCATTTTTTCATAAATATCAATGAGAAGTTCCTCTGCAGCATTATGATCAGGCTTATCAGGCAGCACCGTGTTTTGCGCTGCATATTTGAATTCTTTTTCCAATTTATCAACGGTTTCAAATATCTCTTCATATGTAAAATTCCCACTTCTAATCTCTAAAAGATAATCTCGCTCGGCAACTCTATAAGTATTGATGCCTTTTCCCTGAAGTATTTCTGACCCTGTAACCAAAAGTCGAATAAGATGCATAGCATGTTTGTTCAGCTTTAGTTCATCTTTCTTTTTATTGCGATGATTCAATTTAGAATAATCCTTAACTACATTGCTCATCTCTGAATAAATAGATTTAAAATCCCTTAAAGGGTAATGCTTTAAGTTGATATCCATAAAGATTTCTGTTTCATAGTCCTCTTTGTCAGACTGGTCAATGTACAGCTTAATTTCTTCATCCATAAACTGATTGTATTTGAGTTTAAAATGATTTATTTGCCCCTGTATGCTGTTTAATATATGCTGTTCCTTAACTGACTGAGGATAACTATCCCTCGCCAGCGCATTTTGTAGCCGCCTTAATTGAGCAGTGGCATAATTTCCAAAGCTTTGAATCACTCGCTTTGATAAAAATAGCTCCGCATGATCACGCAGGTATTTTCCTTCATCAGTTAAAATCAGTAAATGATTCTCACGAGTACCTAACATCTCCAAAACATTAGGATTCCCAGCTAGGGCAAGGTTTATCATCTTGCGAAGACCATAAATTACCGTATCAGTAGTACGATCTTCAAACTGCTCAAAACTTGACAGCCCCAGCAGCTCTTCTTTTCGCTCTACAGCAATTCCCCGAATATCGGTATCGCTAGATTCTACATTGGTACCATAAGCATACGAGCCACCTGTGGTGAGTAAAATAATCTGTTTACCAAGATTCCTGTTACTTCGCAGAAAATCATATTCTATGCTATTTATTTTTTCTTTGATTATTTGAATATCCATAACGTCTTTAGTTAGATGTAATTTATTCACGACAAACTTCCTTTGCTATAGGGGCAGGTTACCTGCCATCGCCTTTTTAACTATTAAGCTTACATATTCTCATAAAAGCCCAAAACTCCTGCCAAATTCATACAGAATCCAGCAGGAGTTTTCTTAGGTTTTATATTTTATTTGGTCATTATTTCTAGGTGTCAAGGGGACGTGTCAACGTGTCAAGGGCGTGTCAAGGGGACGGGGTTATCGACATCGTTTCATGCTTTTAAAACAATACCTCTATTAACACCCGTAATTCTTTCAATTTGTCGAATTGATAAGTTATATTCACTTTTTAGCTTTTTTAAGTATTCATTTCTTGTTATTGTATCAAGATTCTGTAAATCTTTTACGTTCTTTACTCTACATTCTGTTTTTATTATAGCCTTTGCTTCTTCATCTGTAATTCGCAGTTTGGTTTCGTTATCTATATCTATACATGCATGATCATTCACTTCATTGGTATATTGCATGAAAATCTGTATTGCCTTCTCTCTATCATTGCTTATCATTTCAAGAGAAAAATTCACCTCTACCAAGTTTGCCTTATTTACATATTCATAAAAGCTGCTCCATTTATATTCATCCGCATGTTTTACTAGCCCAGCTTTTACTGGATTTTGATGTATATATCTTTGCACAATTTGAAAATATTCATCGTCTTTTACTGGTTCGCTTTTAAATCGATCCTGAAATAGATTACCTACTCTCTGATACTTACTATTATACCAATATACATAGCTGCCACATAGCCGGCGCATCACTTGTTCTAATGGTTCTAATCCAATTGCCATCAGCAGATGTACATGATTTCCCATTAAACAATAGGCATATATTTGGTATCCGCTCTTTTCTTTATATCTCTGGAGTGTTTGAAGAAATTGGGCACAATCTTCTTCATCTTCAAAGATTGTCTGCCTGTTTATTCCTCGCATAATTATATGGTAAATTCCGCTTTCGCTCTTTTCTCTAGCCTTTCGCGGCATACTTTCACCCCCAAATTTAGCTTGTTTTAAAGTAATGAATGCTGTCAACAACCCCGTCCCCTTGACATACCCTTGACATATTCATACTAAAATTTTCTTCTTATACAATTGTTTCATTAAGCTAAATATATACTCAATATCTTCATCATTATTGATTTGTATTTCATAATCTCCATTTCCCCAATGTCCTGTATTTGAAACATTTCTTGTAATATTTCTAGGATCATCTAATGTTCCAAACTTAGTATTTAACCAAATCTTTAATGCCTTCTTTTGTAAATGTATATCTATCATTATTTTTTTGTTATATACAAAACCTACTTCTAATTTCTTAGCTTTTATATCAATGGTATTATCTAAAGATAATATAAAATTTTTTATTTTTTCATACAACTCTATAATTTCTTCACTAGAATTATTAAGATGCTGTTCCTCTGTATATACCTTAACTTCTTTATTCACAACATCTACTTCACTACTGTTTGTAGCTATACTTTTTATAGATACTGCACATTTAGACGATTTGATTTGATTAAAATATATTGTATCATTAGTAAATTTCTTTACTTCCCATAATTCAAAAGGCAAGTCTTTGAAATTAATAGATTCTTTTTGATAATTATTAAAAAATGGCGATACAAATATAACCCTAGATTGAGACCAATCGACATCATCCCTTTTTAATGTACTATTACAATTTTCGTTATGCTCAAGTATAAAATCCGCCTTATTATTGAGCATTAAAGAAAGATACGCATAACCTTGATCTATAACACTAAAATTACTATTATTCTTATACTCAATAATTACAAAAGATTTACTACTTTCATCAAAAGCCAAAGTATCAAGTCTAAAGTTATTGAATGAAAGTTCCCTTTTAACAAACCTTAAGCCAAATATATTTTCTATATTGTTTTCACATAACTTATGAAGTTCCAGCTCTTTTGAAAAAGGCTTTTCTTTTATTTCATTTAAGAGAAGCCCCTCTATTTTATATAAAAAAATAATATTTCACCCACCTTAACTCATTCTGAACTCCCTATAGAAAATTTGCTATATTAAATAATTCTAATTTTTCAATATTCCCCTAAACATACAGAACTCCTGCCAAATTCTACAAAAATTTGACAGGAGTTCTATTTTTCTAACTTCAATTCAATTATCTAATTCAATTCCGCCCCTTTAGCAACACCTGATGAATGATATCCCCATTTATCCCATGGGCGCTTTCCATTACTGTCTCGGATAAACTTGGATGGGGATGAATCGTTTTAGCGATATCCTCTGCTTTTAAGCCATTACGAATGGCGATTGCACCTTCCATGATGAGGTCGCTGGCGTGGGCGCCGAGGATGTGCATTCCTATAGCCTTATCAGTATCAGCATTGGTGATGATTTTTACCAGTCCATCTGTTTCCCCCATGGAAACAGCCTTGCCATTGCTGGCGAAGTTAAACTTGCTGACTTTTACTGCTATATTTTTCTCCTCCGCGGCTTGCTCCGTAAGACCAACCATCGCGACTTCTGGTGAAGTAAATACACAGCCAGGCACTCCACTGTAATCCATTGTACTATTGCCACCCATTGCGTTTTCAGCGGCAACCATGCCTTCTGCCGAAGCAACGTGTGCCAACATATCTTGTCCAGTCGTATCACCGATGGCATAAATGCCCGCTATATTCGTTTCCATTTTTTCATTCACTTTGATACCACGTTTGCTATACTCAATCCCTGCATTTTCGAGGCCGATTCCTTCTACTACAGGCTTTCGCCCAGTTGCTATTAATACTTTTTCTACAACAATCACTTGAATGCCCTTACCATTATCCAGGAAAACCTTAACGCCGTCAGCACTCTCTTCGATACTCGTTACTTTGGTCTTGGTTAGCATTTTAATTCCCTGTTTACGCAGTGGAATGCCTATCCGCTTTACTAGATCACTATCCACATTCGGTAAAATGGTTGGCAGCATTTCCACCACGGTAACTTCACAGCCAAAGGATTGAAAAATAGCGGCAAACTCGATACCTACCGCACCGCCGCCAATTACGATCATACTACGCGGTACCTCGGTCATTTCTAACAGTTGATTGCTGTCAATGACGTCAGCTAGCTCCCGCCCCGATATTGGTAAACTCATTGGCACAGATCCTGTAGCAAGGATGATGTTTTTTGCTTCATAGCTGTTTTGCCCATCATCTTGTTTAACACTGAGGCAATTCGCGCCCTCTAGCACCGCTGAACCATATACCAAATCTATCGCATTGCTTTTAACTAACTGCTCAATCCCGCTCCGCAGTTTGCTCACCACTTGATTTTTCCGTTCCATAATCGCATCGAAGTTAAATCCTATATTATCCGCCTGCAAACCAAATTCAGCGCATTTTTTTAGTTCTTGCCATTTTTCTGCACTCTTTAACAACGTCTTCGTTGGTATGCAGCCGCGGTTTAAACAGACTCCACCCAATTTATCTTTTTCTACTAATAAAACTTTTCCACCTAGTTGGGCGGCTCGTATGGCGGCAACATAGCCACCGGGACCGCCACCGATTACCGCTACATCATATTGCATTTTCTTCCCTCCCTCGATTTTGCTATGACTCGTATTAACGCAACATATTCCAAGAATCCTGCCTGTATTTTGTAGCGGCAAGCTCAATGCTTATCGCCTGTTCTTCCGCGGTAAGCGCCCCATGATCTAGCTGTATTCCTAGTGCTGATGCAAACGCTCCCGGCATCGGACGATACACTTCCTCCCAAGTGACTGGTCTTCCCAGCACTTCTTCAAGGCAAGTCGCCCTGCTCTTTAACATGTGAATCGTTTTTTCCCTCTTTTCAGTTGATGACAGTCGCAATAAATCTACGAACTGTTCAGCGGAAAAACGTAGAAGCAATGATCCATGCTGTAAGATAACACCGTTTTTGCGAACTTGGGCACTACCGACCAGTTTTCGCCCCGATACGGTAAGTTCATAATGAGATGGAGCATCAAAGCAAGCCGCTGACGCAGGCTGCTTTTTTTTCTGTCCATATGCCGCGAGTGGTACAGTCATCTCCGCCTTGATACCTAGCTTTTCAAGACCAGCTAATAATCCCTTACTAAAATAACAATAAGATGCCGTTATCGTCCGTGGAATCTGCGGATCATCTTCTCGAACCACAATGCTATAAGTTAGTTCGGCATCATGCAATACCGCTCTACCGCCTGTTAATCTTCGCACCACATCAATTTGCCGCTCTTTACATTGATCTAAATCTATTTCAGACCTAGACCTTTGAAAATACCCTAAACTAACCGCCGCTGGCTTCCAGCCGTAGAATCTCAGCGTTGGCGGAACTTTTCCAGCACTATGCGCTAACAAAATAGCTTCATCAACAGCCATATTGGTTGCGGCATCTGCGATTCCACTGTTAATAACTCGCCAGTTCATACTGCTCTCTCCTCATGATCCCGCACTCTTCAATTGCCTTCGTTACCTCCATCGGAGTAAGAGAACGAGGATAATTATACATAACCCCACCGGGACGTTCATTATAATAAGGGCGATTACAATCCGCACAGCCACTCGTTTGAAAAGCCTTGCCATCCCTTAATATCGCGAATAGATCTGCTTCTGGTACTTTAAACTCGGCAATGCAGCCATTTTCATAACCAATGACATCTTGCTGATAGCCACGTTGAAGCAAGTGATGTGCAATTTGAACACGTCGATATTGGCTAATGTCTGGCGGTAATCTATCCGCCAAAGCAGTTCCACGTACAGGCGTAAAGGCAAATAAACCAATACTGATGCCTTTGTCAGTGCAGATTGCCATTCGCTCTACGATTTCTTCTTCACTTTCACCTAATCCGACAATGAGATGCGTAGTGATACGCCCCGGCAATGCTTTTGCACATGAGAGTAGCAGATTCCACTTAGCAGCCCAATCACCGTTTTTTACCTTTGCATATAACTCTGGCGTAACGGCATCCAGCGCAATACAGACCCGCTGAGCACCTCTTGCCACCAGTTTCTCGGCCTGCTCTACGGTTTCTAAATGACTTGATACGCAGATTGGCACTTTACTATTCCTATGTAATAAATCTAAGGCACTCACCGTAGTATCCCAGCTATCCGAGCTATCTACCACCTGTAAACAGGCCCGTTTTATTGTTCCTGACTCATAAGCGGTATCGATGCCGGTAGCAGCTTCTTCGCTAGCAACAACTGGCCAAGTCACCCTCGAAAGCAGATCTGACCGAGCGCCACTTTCTCGTGACTGAGCGCAAAATTGACAATTATTTTTGCACTTTTCCCCCAGCATGATATAAGCAGTTGTCGGCAGAGCATTCGCCTTTATTTTCTTTTTGCCAATGACGCAAGCTGTACCTGCTGAAATTTTCCAAAGGTTCATAATACACAGCACTCCTCACTTCGCTGGATAGTCCTGCCTAGTTCTTTTGCCAGTTCTACTGCTTTAGGGGTAGGATTCACAATCGTATCTATACCAATCTTAACTGCCCATTGATCAATTTCCGTGCGATAGCGTCCCCCGGGGCGCATACATCCTAAGTGAATTGGTATGGATGGACAAGTCTGTCGCGCCCATTTTAATAGTTCTACGACCTCTTCCATCTTTGGCGGCGAACACTCTGCATACCGTGTTCCTCGCGTTGGAGTAAAAATAATAAAAGTTAAGCCATCTACACCTAGGTCTTGCAAAAGTCTGATGGCTTTATATTCACCTTTTATTTCACCGCCATGTAATCCGATACAAATATGTGGCATCACGTTTACCTGCTGGCGTAGCACTTGATAACAATGAATATAATCCTGTACCGTCCGTTCGATGCCAAATACTTCATGAATCGTCTCATCATCACCAACAAAATCAAAAGAAACACAGTCCGCAATCTCAGCGATCTTTGCGATTTCATGTTCATCGATCAAACCTACATGGAGATTATAACGTCTGCCCTGTTTTAACGCTTTCAGCTCTGCAACATGCTCTCCAATTGGAACCTTACCGTCAGCTTTGCAGCCGCCACTAATTAAAAAACTAGTGGCGCCGCTCGCCTCAATTGCTGAAATTGGTAACATATGTTTTAGATAATGACCACCACAATGCGCACAATCTTGCTCGCAATGCGCAGCGGTGACGCTGACCGATTTTGTTTGATTGGGGTAGGCAAAACGAATCACGCCTGCCATCTTACCACCGGTTTACGAGCCGCTAAAGTTTCATCTAAACGACCAACGACCGTCGTATGTGGAGCACTCTTAATTTGCGTTGCATCCGCCTCAGCCTCTTTCGCAATTTTAATCATTGCCTCAATAAAAGCATCCAAGGTTTCTTTGCTTTCGGTATCCGTTGGTTCAATCATCAGCGCTTCTTCTACAATCATTGGAAAATAAATCGTTGGTGGATGGTAGCCATAGTCAAGCAGACGTTTTGCAATATCCAAGGTATGAATTCCATATTGAGCTTGCTTCTTGGAGTTTAAAATACATTCATGCATGCAGAAACGATCAAATGGTGCATGATAATGCTTCTTTAATTGACTCAAGCAGTAATTTGCGTTCATTACCGCATCTTCACTGGCTTGGCGAAGCCCATCGGGTCCCAAAGCACGGATATAGGCGTAACCACGAACAATGACGCCAAAATTTCCATAGAAGGAATGTACCTTGCCAATAGACTCTGGACGATTATGATCGAGATCATATTTACTGCCATCAAAGGTAATGATCGGCGTCGGTAAAAATGGTGCAAGACTGCGCTTTACCCCAACAGCACCAGCGCCTGGGCCACCGCCGCCATGTGGTGTACCAAAGGTCTTATGCAAATTAAAATGAACCACATCAAAGCCCATATCACCTGGTCTGACAATGCCCATAATCGCATTGGCATTCGCTCCGTCATAATATAACAGCCCTCCAGCCTCATGCACGATGCTAGCAATCTCTTCAATGTTGGTTTCAAATAAACCCAAAGTACTAGGATTCGTCAACATGAGCGCAGCTGTATCTGAGCCAACCGCCGCACGAAGTGCATCTAGATTAATCGAGCCATCCTCATTTGATTTTATTTCTACGATTTCAAGTCCGCATACGGTAGCTGAAGCAGGATTTGTCCCGTGCGCGGAATCTGGCACAATTACCTTCGTTCTTTCTTCCCCTCTATGGCGATGATACGCGCGAATCAATTTGAGCCCTGTCAATTCACCATGCGCACCAGCAACTGGCTGCATTGTAATCGCATCCATTCCGGCAATTTCTGCAAGATATTGTTCCATGTCATAGAGTAACTCTAGCGCCCCTTGTACGGTTTCTGTTTGCTGCAAAGGATGCACCAAAGAAAAACCTGGATAACGGCAAACATCCTCATTCACTTTTGGATTATATTTCATCGTACACGAACCCAATGGATAAAAACCAGAATCCACACCAAAGTTTCGCTGAGACAACTGCGTATAATGACGCATTAAATCTAGCTGGCTGACCTCTGGCAAAGGCGCAGGCTCTTTCCGTAAAAATTCTTGGGGAATTAGCGAATCAATTGATTCTTCTGGTACATCACATTTCGGCATATCAACTCCGCAACGACCTTCTTTGCCTATTTCAAAAATTAAGGTTTTTGTTTTTCTCATACCATCGCCCCCAATTTTTTAACCAATTTATCAATATCGTCCTGTGTTCTGTTTTCCGTTACACACAAGAGCATACAGTTTTTAAGTTCTGGATAATACAGACCAAGATCCAATCCGCCGATTATTTTTTCCTGTAATAATTCCGCATTGATTTCGGCTACAGGTCTTGGACAACGAATCACAAATTCTTTAAAATAACTTGCACCAAAAGCATTGCTAAAGCCAGCTAATTTTGTCAGTTCCCGGCAGGCATAATGCGCTTTTTGCAAGGATAATCCCGCTACTTGTTGTAAACCTACTTTACCAACAGCGCTCAAATAGACAGCTGCAGTCAAGGCACATAGTGCTTCATTAGAGCAGATATTGGACGTCGCTTTTTCCCTACGAATATGTTGTTCCCGAGCCTGCAAAGTTAGCACAAAGCCACGATTTCCTTCATGGTCTACTGTCTGCCCCACGATACGCCCCGGCATCTTACGCATTAATTTTTCGTTAGCCGCAAAGAAGCCTAAATAAGGGCCGCCAAACGCAGGCGCCAAGCCCATCGGCTGACCTTCACCAACTACGATATCAGCGCCAAGCACGCCCGGTGCTTCTAAAAGCCCTAATGAAATCGGATCAACAGCAACAATAAGTAATGCTCCTTGCGCATGAGCTATATCAGCAATCTTTTTGACATCTTCAATACAACCAAAGAAATTCGGTGATTGGAGGATAATCGCTGCTACATCTTTACTCATATGCTGTAGAGTTTCCGCTTGATCGATAGTGCCATCGCCGTAGCCTAACGCTGTTATTTTATAGTCCCGATCCCTTCCATATGTATCGATAACCTCGCGATAATTCGGATGCACCGTACTCGCGACTAGTACTTCACTGCGGCGCGTAGCACCGCAAGCCATCATCGCTGCTTCGGCTAAGGCAGTACCGCCATCATACATCGAAGCATTGGAAACCTCCATCCCTGTTAACTGGCAGATCATGCTTTGATATTCCCACAAGGCCTGCAAATAGCCTTGCGATATCTCTGGTTGATATTGCGTATACGCAGTATAAAACTCGGACCGCCCTATCACATGATCAACCACACTTGGTATGTAGTGATCGTAAGCTCCCGCCCCCAAAAAGCAGGTATATTCCTCTAGATTGGCATTCTTGCCAGCTAATTTCTGCATTTCATTTACGAGTTCAAACTCCGACATAGCAGGTGGTAAATTGAGCGGCCTCTTAAATAAGAGTTTGTCAGGGATATCATTAAAAATTTCTTTCACCTTTTCTACGCCAATTGCCGCCAGCATTGTACGTCGATCTTCATCGGTATGAGGTAAATAGCTCCATGCCATTTTAATTACCTTCCTCCGTTATGAATTTTTCGTACTCGGTACTACTAAGCAAATCATCTAAATCCGCTGGGTCAGTTAATTCGACTACCGCGAGCCAACCTTCTCCATACGGATCTTCATTCATAATTTCCGGTGCATCAGTAAGCGCATCATTTACTTCGACAATCTTACCACCAACAGGAGCATAAATATCGGATACAGCCTTTACTGACTCTACCACGGAAAATCCCGTACCTACAGTAATCTCAGTATCAACTTCAGGTACCTCAACAAAAACTACATCGCCAAGCTGGGATTGTGCATAATCTGTAATGCCAATCGTTGCATGATTGCCCTCAATTTTTACCCATTCATGGTCACGTGAATACTTTAATTCTGCTGGAATATTCATATTTATTTCCCCTCTCTTTTATAAAATGGTTTAGAAATTACCTCCGCAGCTACGTTCTTACCGCGAATTTCTATAGCAAATTCCTGACCAACCTTAGTAAACTCGGCTTCCACCAAAGCCAGACCAAGATTCTTATCCAAAGTTGGTGCATAAGTCCCTGTGGTTACTGTACCGATACGTCTCCCTTCAGCCATCACCGGATATTCCGCCCGAGCAATACCGCGCCCAGTTACGGCAAAGCCAGCAATCTTGCGTTTTACACCATTTTTCTTTTGCTCTGCCAAAGCAGCCTGACCGTTAAACTCACCCTTATCGAGCTTCACAAACATGCCAATCCCCGCTTCCAAAGGCGAAATATCCTTGGATAATTCATGCCCATATAACGGCAAACAAGCTTCAAAACGCAAGGTATCTCTACAGCCTAACCCCGCTGGTAATAGTCCATAAGGTTTCCCCACAGTCATGATCTCATCCCACAATGCCACGGCATCCTCTGACCGGCAGTAAATTTCAAAACCATCCTCGCCAGTATAACCAGTTCTCGATACTAGCGTTTCCTTACCGGCTACAATTACTCTCGGTAAAAACCAATAATATTCTAATTCCTCTAGGTTAGTATCTGTCAATTCGCTAAGAATACTCTGCGCCAGTGGACCCTGCAAAGCTAGCTGTGCTGTAGTATCTGACAGATTGGTTAACTCTATACAAAATTTTCCTTTGTTTTCCTGCATCCACTGCCAATCTTTTTCAATATTAGCTGCATTGATAACTAATAAATATTCCTCTTCCCCCTGCTTATAAATAAGCAGATCATCCACCACGCCACCATCTTTATAGCACATTGGCGTATACTGTATTTTATGTTCGGTAAGGCGAGATACATCGTTGGTTACTAAGTTTTGCAAAAATGCCAAGGCATCGACACCTTTGACTAGAACCTCTCCCATATGTGAAACATCAAACAAGCCAGCCTTTTCTCTAACGGCGCGGTGCTCCTCTAATATTCCCGTATACTGTACGGGCAGCAGCCAACCGCCAAATTCAACAATCTTACCACCATATTTCAGATGAGTCTCATATAGCGGTGTCTTTTTTGCTTCTGTCATAGTTCCTCTCCTCTTCCTGTTAGTACCTTAACCGAATTAAAATTTTGATTATTTTCCAGATATTTTCTCCTCCTGCTGTGTTGTCGTCACCTTACATACTCCGATATGCGCGGCTCCTTCGCCTTGCAGGAGAAAAAACTCTCCGCAATCTAACCTAAAAATCCAATCCGGTCAAGGTACTTATATTTGGGTAAAAAATAAAGACAGGGACAAAGGCGGACGAATCCACCTTTGTCTCTGTCTGTTGTACCTGAGAGTTTTGCCTAGAAGGCTCCCCATCGGTGACGCTCATAATTTGAGCGTTCTCTCCAGAGTTTAGTCCGGTTACGGTTCTTTTTACCTGAGAGTTTGACAAAGTTCTTGCTCCTTCGGCGCCGCTTTCGCGATCTCTCCTATAACCATCATTCCAGTTTATTATTTTATTACATTTACAAATATAGTAGCAACTCTGCTAATTCGTGTCAATAGATTTTCACCAAGTTTACATTATACACTTTTATGATGGAAAATTCCCAACTATAACAAACGCATTCACCATAAAATTATTAATAGCATGCATCAAAATACAGGGCCACAAAGAATTGGATTTTTTAAATAAGTAACCTTGTGCCATACTAAAGCCAAAAATAAAGGTTATAAGGCCCACCCATTCTCCATAGCCACTAACTATTGTAGTAGCATGCACATACCATATAGGAAAATGAATCAGCAAAAACAATACTGAGGTAATAAAATTTGCTGTCCAAAATGTGAAATAACAACCTATCTGCTGCAAAAAATATCCACGAAATAATATTTCTTCAGTAAAACCAACCAAAATCACTCCATTAACCCATTTGTCGATATCGAAAAACGGATTAATTGAAAACTTTCCGAAAAACAGATATTCAGTTAAAAGATTATAACTAATAATAAAAATTCCTGCAATAACACTAAATCTGATACTATTTCGAAAGTCATTATTTAATTTTAGATAACTAAAAGCTTCTTTACCTTTCATCTGCAAAATGATAAAAACCGGAAGAGTCCAAATGAATAGTTTTATCGTTGGATTAAAAAAATTAAATACTATAGTGTTTTGACCTTTTATGTAAGGTGATATAAAAATTTCATAAACCGTCCAAAGGAGAAAAAACATTATAATATGAAACCTAAATGTTCTTTGTAAAAAATACATTTTCAAACGAGTTAATCTCATTTTCCCACTCCAATACCTCGACAACAAGGATATGATTTTATTTCCTCTGTTCCCTATATTCTTTTATACAAGTTTTTTCTTCATGCAAACACAAATCGAATCCTCTTCATACTGCTTTACAAAATTACCAAACATTTTATAAAATCATCGTTGTCAGCATTTGTAGGTACTACACAAATACCCATTGTAAACAAAATTCTCCTTGATCATCAACTTTTATGAGAGTATTAAAGTTACATATTCTTATAAAACCCAAAAACTCCTGCCAGTTTTATGTAATTTAGTAAAATTTGCCTTTAATTATTTATCAATATTGCTATCAGTCAGTATCAATTGATATTTTTTCAACGATTTATAAAAAAAACAGCTCAAAATTCAAGCTGTAAAAAGATGTATTTCCACAAAATTCAAATTGCTGAAAGTATTTTGAGATATATCAGTGAAAAGGTTTAATTTCTATTTTTCTACTGGGTAATTAGACCATTTGATGAGAAATAATGAAGGACATGGAAATTATTTGTCGAAAACGATATCAATTAAAACAAATATAACTAGGGGGGATTGCGAATGGATAATAACTTAACTTTAGAGAAAATTACAACATTAGTTGAAAGAATGTGTAATGAAACACCAGATTTAAGAGTAGATACCTATGCTACCATTGCCGTTTTAATAAACCAGCTAAAGAAAATTAATGCTGATGCCCCAAATATAGATTCGTATACCACCGAATTATTATGGAGCTGTGGCTCTTTATGTGGTATTGATAAAGGAAACGATTTACCTGAAGAAAATCATATAGTATGGTGTAAGTCGGCAATTTGTAAGTTAAGATCTGTTCATTGTTTAAATATAGGGAACCCTGAAAAAGATTGATACTATGGCACTGGATTTAAGGCAACTTTTATAAAAAATAAAACGGTATATTCACTGCTCACGAGTACGATTATTAGCAATAAACCAATCATAAAGCTCTTGATTTTTATATACCCCAGCAATTTCATGTCCTTTATTTGGTAAAATTGTAAAACGAGGTGTACCTCCTTCATTACGTAGTGAATCTATAATTGCTTTATCATCTTTCAATGGAGCAACAGTATCTTTTTCACCATGAAAAGCCCATATTGGCATTGATAGCATAGCTTGATTCCAAGTACTTGGAATTTTGGGTCTAGCAGCAGCTAAAGGAGCTATTGCCGCAAAATATTCTGGGTGCTGGCAAGCTACTGCCCATGTTCCCCTGCCTCCCATACTTGTTCCAGTCAGATAAACTTTATCCTTATTTATATGATATGTTTTCAAAACATCATCAATTAACGCAGCCAAAACATCTGCTTTATTATCCCAATTATCGTTTTCGGAACATTGTGGCGCAAGAACAACAAAGGGAAAATCGTTACGCTGTTCTGCAAACCAAGTAGGTCCATATTCTTTTACTAAATCTAAGTTTTGTCCACGAAGTGAACTTCCATGTAAAAACAAAATCATTGGCCACTTGTTTGCCGTTTGGGTATATTTCGCAGGAAAAATAAGTAAGTATTGAATTTTTTGGTTGTTATATGTAAATAAACCTTTTTTCTCTACAAATGTATCCGATGGCTCAATAGTTTCAGATGTTGATGGCGCAAGTGTAGTTAATGATTCACTTTCTGTAGGATTTTGTTCATTGAAATTAAACGCTTTTTGGGCAAAGTAACATGTTGTTACAAATATCAAAAAGATAATGCAACCGATCATTTTCTTCAAAATAAAATCTCCCTTATTACAATAAACTTTTCTTCATAGCGGATTTTCATTGCATCTAATTTATCAAATATTCGCCGTTGAACTTGGCTCATATTTTTAAAACCTCTTTTTTAAATTGTCATTATCATTTGAAATAGTATCAGCTATTTATACAAGTTTTTTCTTCATGCAGACACAAATCGAATCTTCTTCATACTGCGCGTAATTATTTATAATTCCATACCCTAAACTTTTATATAACTCGACAGCGGGTTTAAGCTCTACACCAGTTTCAAGAATAACGTAGGCAAAGCCTTGCCTTATAGCACTTTTCTCCAACTGTTGCATAATCTTTGTAGCAAGACCTTTTTGACGATATTCTTTCAGCACAAATACTCGTTTTATTTCAACCGTATCATTGTTATATCTTTTGAAACTTCCACAAGCAACTGGGATTATGCCATCGTATAAAACAATGACATTATGCATCTCTTCAAGCCGATTAAATCCTTCATATCGCTTTACCATATCACCAAACGTTTCATAAAATTCCTTATCTAATAAATTGGTCAGTTTTACGAAATCATCGTTATTGGCATTTGTACTTATTAAATGAATATCCATCGTAAGCAAGATTCTCCTTCACATTAAGTTTTAATGAGCATCTTAGAATTATATATTCTTATAAAAAAAGAAAACTCCTACCAAATTTATGTAATTTGGCAGAAGTTTTTTTGTTTTATTTACTTTTGATTTCTATAATAGTTACATTGACTTCTTTTCAGTAACTTATCTATTTCTTAGCTTGAACTTTGAATCGAGTTCTTCTTCTGATCGATCTGTTGCATTACCAGGAGCTTCGGAAAACGAAGTAATCATATCCAGCATTTCGGGCTCTATCTGGTAGTTGACTGCTGCAAGGGAATCTTCCAATTGTGCTAGGTCTCTAGCGCCGATGATTGGCGCGGTGATTGCTGGATTCGCCATGACCCAGCTGATGGCTAGTGTTCCGGGTTTAACACCAAGCTTTTGGGCGTAGTTTGTAAACTTTTCAGCAACCTTATAATATTTAGGATTGCTATAGCGTTGACTGTACTGATTTTTCTCAACAATCCTCCCTGTAGCGGATTTTGCGTTATTGGAATACTTCCCTGTTAACAAACCTGCGCCTAACGGACTATAAGGGATAACGCCTAGCTTCTCTGACTGAGCCAATGGCAAAATTTCTACTTCCGCCTGTCTTTTTACTAAATTATACATCGGTTCGATACATTCAAAGCGAGCCAAGCCTTTTCTCTCTGAGATTCCTAATGCCTTAGCAATCTGCCAAGCCGCCCAGTTGCTTACGCCAAGGTACAGCACCTTGCCTTGATGTACTAAATCATCAAGCGCCCGCAAGGTCTCATCCATCGGTGTAAGAGGATCAAAATGGTGAATAAAATAAAGATCAATCCGATCTGTTTTCAGCCGTGATAGACTTTGTTCAATAGACCACATGATATGCCGCCGAGATGATCCCAATGCATTGATATCTTTACCAACTCGCTGGGATACTTTCGATGTGATAAAAATTTCATCTCGGCAATCACTGATAAGTTTTCCGAGGATGGTTTCAGCTCTTCCATCACTGTAATTATTTGAACAGTCGAAAAAATTGACACCAGCATCCCTGCACCGATGAAACATAAGCGCTGATTCCGCTTCATCGGCCTCACTACCAAAAGTCATGGTTCCAAAACATAGCTCTGATACTAATACGCCCGTGTTACCTAAAACTTTATATTTCATCATTGCTTCCTCCTAGCGATAGTACCCTAAATCACCAAGCAGCATCGCTATTTCATTATAAAATTTCCGATATTATTTCAGGTTTTTGTTTTAACTATAGTTTATCAAAATAACTCTCTTTAGCTAAGGTCTTATGTACTGGGCATTTACTTAGCAAGTTTATGACTTTTTGTTTCACCTCTTCAGAAACATCGCCAATAATCTCGACATCATAAAGAAATCCTGTTCTAGCTTCATCGGTTCTATCTAAGTCTACTTTTACAACTACCTTTTCATAGGCGACATTCATTCTATCCAGCACCATTCTCGCTGTAATATTCAAACATGATGCAAGACTCGCACATAATAAATCATGTGGTCCAAAGTATTCTCCATTGCCGCCCTTGTCTTCCGTTACATCTGAACATATAACCGCTGATCCATTAGAAATCTCAGTTTTATAATTTTCCGACATGCTTTTTGAAATGATCACAATAAAACCTCCCTTAAACTTAAAAGTATGGCTTATTATAAAAACATTGGAATAGATTTAAATTTACATATTCTTATAAAAGCAAAAAACTCCTGCCAATCCAGCAGGAGTTTCATTTTTATTGTTACTATTACACTTTAGAAGTGGCAATATTCGTCGTGTCAAGAGTCGATGGCTGGACTTTATTTTGCGTGGTTATAAGTACACCTGTGATAGTTAGAGCCATACCGATCAAGTGATAAGCTGAAATTTTTTCTCCATATAACAATACAGCTATCCAAACTGCATTTATAGGCATCAAGTTAATATATGCCGATGCTTTCGTTGCACCAATACGCTCTACACCCCAATTAAATAATAGAAAAGCAATCACGGTGCTACATACTGCTAGATATAATATTTCTAACATAGTTTGATTTGATACCTGCAGAACGCTATGCCATTGCCCCTCTCTTATAATGGAAATACTCAACAACATTACTGCGCCCATTATTGTTGATACAGCAGTCATTACACCATTTTCCATAGTGCGCGTAACCTTTTTTACAAGCAATGTATACACAACCCAACTTGCAACTGAACCAAATAAATATACTTCACCAATACCAATCGACATCTGAGTCAGTACACTCAAATCTCCTTTGCTTATAACTAAAGAAACACCGATTAAAGATATGAATACGCCAGCTAACGTACGCCAATTCCACGCCTCGCCCATAAAAAAGCTGGCAAAGCAAGTCGTAAATACTGGATTAATGACAACAATCAGAGCAGCTGTTATCGCCGAAGTATATTGCAAGCCTGTGGCAAAAAAGTAATTATAGCTAAAAACTCCAGTTGCACCTAGAGCCAGTAAGCTCCAAAAATTTCTTTTAATCCTCGCCCAAACAAGTTCACCTCGCCAAGCACTCCACGCAGCCATGATGAGTCCAGCAATCATGAATCTAAGCGCTGATGTCGTCAATGGCCCGATCTCTGATAGGATATGCTTCGTCGTGCCAAATGCCCCGCCCCAAAATAAAGGTACCAGTAATAAAATGATATAGGTTTTAGTAAGATTCTGTTTTTCCATGCTTATACTCCTTCGGCTAAAACTAGTACGATATATTTTTAATTACTAGTCTGATCAGTTTTTCATTTTACAAGGGAAATAAATATTATTAAATATTTAATCACACTTATTCTTTAGCTGTCAATCATTAATCACCTTGTATATTAAAAGCAAAAAATTGTTACGAAATTCATGTAACATTCATCAATAGTTTCTTTTTACTATTTACCAATATTTTCAACGATTCATAAAAAAAACAGCTCGAAGTCCAAGCCGTAAAAATTGGTAATATTGTATTATAATAACTAAGGACGTAGCACTAACTACGTCCTTAAAACTGAATACAAGGAGGTGAACCTTATGAAGTTCCATTTTGATTTTCAGATCGAACCAATGGTACTTATTAAGATAGCTTTCACCTTAAAAGTGCTAACCTAACCTAGTATTCAACTGAAACGTCCTGTTCACGCAGGGCGTTTTTGATTTATTTAGTATATACTCATTCTATTCTATTCTATTTTATTTTATATTCTATTTTATTCGTGATGTAAACGTAAACATACACTTACCACTCAATCACAACTCCACCATGCGTCAAGCCAGCACCGAATCCATATAATAGCATTTTATCGCCTGCTTTAATCTTTCCTTCTTCTAGCGCGATCCAAATCGCAAGCGGTATCGATGCAGATGAGGTATTTCCATAAAACTCATTACTAATCAAAGTTTTCTCTAGTGGAAAATGGAGTCGTGCGCAAAGCGCTTTTATCATCCGCAAATTCGCACTATGCGGAACAAACCACGCAATATCATCAAAGGTCAACTCACTTCTTTTTAATAGGCTCTCCACACCATCGGGAATATTCTTCACTACGTATTCATATAACAGCTTGCCTTCTTGCTGAAATAAACGTGATTTATTTAGCTCATGACCATTTATTTTTTCAGATAAATTACTGCATGCAACATTTTGTGCCAGCTTTCCATCGGAAGTAAAATACGACGCAATAAAACTACCTTTTTCATTCGTCCGCTCAAGGAGCATCGCTACTGCAGCATCACCAAAAAGCACACAGGTATTTCTATCAGAATAATCAACTACTTTGGATATTACTTCTGACGCAATAACTAAAACTTTATTGCTATGTCCAGCTGTTATTAAAGAATCCGCTACACATAAACCATACGTAAAACCTGTGCAGGCCGCATTTAAATCCATCGTCCCTGCTCTTTCTATGCCAAAGTGGCCTTGCACTAAGCTGGCAACCGTTGGGGTGAAATGATCAGGCGTAAACGTTGTGACAATGACCATATCTACATCATTGACCTCAACATTATTTTTTTCTATTAAATTCTCAACCGCTTTGACTGCTAAATCACTGGCAAATTCATCTTTTTCTGCTAAACGTCGTTCTTTCACACCTGTACGCCGAACGATCCATTCGTCATTGGTATCTACCATCTTTTCAAGATCCGAATTCGTTAATCTTCGCTTCGGCAAGTATGTACCCAGTCCCACTATTTTCGCTTTTGACTCGTTATTCATAGTTACCTCCCACCAACATTTATATTTTTAGTACTAGGTACTAACATCTACTGCCATTATTATAATACAAATCGAAAATTATATCAAATATATCTTTAGGGCTACTATAACAAAACATTTCTAAACTGTATTTCATTACGCATCACATCTGCATTAGTATGTACAAAAAAAATATCAGTATTACAACAATACTGATCAGCCTGTAGACAAACTATGGGCAGACAGGCCGCGGGTCGGCGATAAGCACTCATCTGCGCCCTCCGACAAGGTGCTGCTCGTCGACGTACGGCAGATCAAGTTCCATTTTATCATCGACCTTCACATATTAATTATTTATAATTTGCAGCTCCATTCTACCATAAAACATTGAACCTGTACCCTTTCTTAATTAGGCAGGAATATCCCTCTGTTATTCGAACTAGTAGAAAAAATCATTATAACCTAGCCTCTCTATTGATCTGGCTTGTAAATTGCTATTGTAATCAAAAAAGAAAAGTACTACAATATACATAACCTAGTTATATGTTTACACGGTAATGTAATTTGTTTTAAATAATAGCTTTTTGAAAGGTAAATTTATGGATAAGAACAATGATAAAGAATACATACACGTAATTGGCGCTAGAGAAAAAAATCTAAAAAGTATCGATGTAAAAATCCCAAAGAAAAAAATAACTGTCTTTACCGGCGTTTCAGGTTCAGGGAAATCATCTTTAGTATTTGATACAATAGCTGCCGAATCACAAAGACAACTAAATGAAACGTATTCAAGCTTTATTCGTCATCGCTTGCCACACTATGGGCAGCCAAATGTGGACGCTATTAGAAATTTATCTGTTGCAATTATTATCGATCAAAAACGTATTGGCGGAAATGCAAGGTCGACTGTTGGAACAATTACAGATATATACTCATTACTAAGACTATTATTCTCTCGCATAGGAGAACCATTCATTGGTTACTCTGATGTTTTTTCATTTAACAATCCTTCTGGGATGTGCCCAAGATGTGATGGGCTAGGAAAAATTGATACTATAAGTATGGAACGTCTACTGGATAGAAATAAATCTCTCAATGATGGAGCAATTTTATTTCCAACCTTTGAGCTGGGAGGATGGAGATTAAAAAGATATATTCATTCGGGATTTTTCGATAATGACAAGAAAATAGAAAGCTTTACGGAGCAAGAACTGGATTTGCTATTGTACAAGTCAGACATTAAAGTAACTACCTCTAATCCACAATGGCCGAAGACTTCACTCTATGAAGGTCTTATCCCGAGAATTGAAAGAAGTTTCCTGAAAAAGTCAGAGGGAGAATCGACCAAATATAAAAAAGAAATAGCTAGGATTGTTAGTAAAGAAACATGTCCTCTTTGCCAAGGTACTCGATTAAATCAAACCGTTTTGCAGTGCAAAATAAACAATAAAAGTATCTCCGATTGCGTTGAAATCCAAATTATTGATTTGTTAGATTTTTTCCGTACCATTAACGACCCCAAAGCAGCAACCATAGTCACGGCTCTAAACAATCGGCTAGAGCATTTAGTCTCGATTGGTTTAGGTTATTTGAGTTTAAACCGCGAAACCTCAACCCTTTCTGGTGGCGAATCACAACGAATAAAAATGGTTCGACAATTAGGAAGCAGCTTAACAGATATTACTTATATTTTTGATGAACCGAGTATTGGATTACATCCTCATGATGTAAATAAAATTAATACATTATTAAAGCTTTTATGTGATAAAGGTAACACCATACTAATCGTTGAACATGATCCGGATGTTATTAAAATTGCCGACTATATCATTGATATCGGACCGAAAGCTGGTACAAATGGTGGCAAAATAATGTATCAAGGTAGTCTAAGTGGTTTGGCATCATCAGATACTCTTACAGGAAAGTATTTATGCAACCAAACACAATTAAAAAAGAATATTAGTCCCCATGCTGAATGGTTATCTGTCAAAAACGCGCATTTGCATAACCTTAAAAATATTAATGTAAATATTCCCAAAAGAGCTATGACGGTCGTAACTGGGGTTGCAGGTTCAGGAAAAAGCACGTTAATCAATCAGGTATTACCTAAATTTTATCCAGATACAATTTTCATTGATCAAAAGCCAGTTCATACCTCAAAACGCTCTAATCTCGCAACTTTTACTGGAATATTTGATATAATAAGGGAGCTGTTTTCAAAAGCAAATCATGTAAAACCAGCTTTGTTCAGCTTCAATTCACAAGGAGCCTGCCCAAACTGCAAGGGTTTGGGAGTAACTTATACAGACTTGGCATTTATGGATACGCTGGTAACTGTGTGCGAGGTTTGTCAAGGCAACCGGTTTATCGATGAAGTATTGCGTTATAAATTGCGTGACAGAAACATAAGTGAAATTTTAAAAATGACAGTCACCGAAGCCTTAGAATTTTTCTATGAAAAAGAAATATCGGCAATCTTAACAGGACTGGCAGAGGTAGGAATCACTTATATTACACTCGGACAACCATTAAACACTTTATCTGGCGGTGAGCTGCAAAGAGTAAAACTCGCGGCAGAACTTGAGGGGCATGGAAGCATCTATGTGTTGGATGAACCGACTACCGGACTTCATATGTCAGATATATCCCAGCTTCTTAAAATTTTGAATCGCCTCGTTGAACAAGGTAATACCGTAATTGTGATAGAACATAATTTAGATGTTATTAGTCAAGCAGATTGGGTTATTGATTTAGGACCTCTCGCCGGACAAAACGGCGGTAACGTAATGTTTGAGGGATTGACAGAAGATTTAATAAACTGTACCTCCTCGATCACGGGACAATATCTAAAGAATTATGTTAAATAAGGAGAATACCTATGGCAAAAAAAGAATTAGAAGATTACTATATACCTTTTCAATGTATGATTATTAGTAATATTAATCGCTTTAATATTGATGGGGTGACAGCAGCACAGTATAATGTATTGGATGTTTTAGATAAACAAGGCTCTAAAACCACCAAGGAATTAGCAGAAATTCGTGGAATTTCTCAAGCGGGAATGTCCAAACTAACCAAAAGGCTTTTAGAAAAAAAATACATCATACAAGAACGGCGAGAAAATGACAGGAGAACTTATGACATCTTGATTACTACCAATGGTAAGGATTTTTTATTAAGATCAGAAAAGTTCAGAAATGTAATCATGGATTTAATTGAAAACACGTTAACAGAAAAAGAACTAGATTGTTTTGTACAGCTATGTAAAAAAATTACTGACCATTCCTAAACTAATTTTAAATCCCCCTAATTGCAGAGGAATATATTTTCTCAACTCGAACTAGTACTAAAATAAATAATCATCACAAAGGAGATTATCATGATAAAAATAGGCGTTCTTATTTTTCCGCAAGTTGAAGAAATGGACTTTGTAGGCCCCTTTGAAGTATTAAGCTATATCAACAAGCTTCAGCCAAATAGTACCCAAGTTTTTCTTGTAGCTGAGAACCTAAACATAATCCAAGCATTTAACGGAATGAAGATTGTCCCTGAGCATTCTTTTGACACTTGCCCCGATTTAGATATTTTAGTTGTACCTGGTGGCAAGGGACGTTTCGAGGCTATGCACAATCCAAGGATCAGAAAATTTGTGCTGAATCAATCCAAACACACACAATATACTACCTCCGTTTGTACCGGTGCCTTCATCCTAGCCACTGCTGGTTTACTCGAAGGAAAAAAAGCGACTACGTATCACACGGCGCTAGAAGAACTAGAAACATATCATGTCATTGCAATCAAGCAAACAAAAATTGTCCAAGATGGTCATATCATTACCGCCGCAGGTGTCACCTCTGGCTTAGAGTTAGGTTTTTATCTCCTCAAAATTCTCTTCGGCAGTGCATTGGCAAAAGAAGTGGCGGAAAAGATTGAGTATGCTGTAGATATTGATCGTTTGTAAAATATCTTAGTAAAATTTATTCCTAATCTGCAAACCTAATGAAGCCTCTTTATTACTTAGTTTCCATCATCACTCCAAGCCTGATGCAGCTCCTCTAAAATTGCTTTTAAATCACAAGTTGGAACGGTAGCAAATCCAAGTAAAATTTGAGAATATGGACAATCTGCTGGATTCATATAGTTTACTTTAGTAGAATATACCCGAATACCAATATTTTCAGCTCGCTTTATCAGTTCATCCTGAGGAAGTGAGTTTTTTAATGTTAAAAGAAGATGCTTGCCAGCTCCTTCCCCAGAGATATCAGCCGCATTACCAAAAACTGTACCCAAGGCAGCTAGCATAGCGTTTTGCCGTTTCCGATATAAGGTACGCAAACGATTTATATGTTTTTCATAATTTCCGCTTGATATGAAATGCGAAAGAACAGTCTGATGTAAAAGTGAAACCTGTGAATTGTAGCGATAGTAGTAGCGATGAAATCTATCCATTAGAGATTGCGGCAACACTAAATAAGCTACGCGAATTGCAGGTGAAAGTGATTTTGAAAAAGTTCCAGTATAAATAGTTCTGTCCTTAGTATCTAATGACTGTAAAGAAGGGATTGGATTTATATCATATCGAAGCTCACTATCATAATCATCTTCAATTAGATAGCTATTTGTATCAACAGCCCACTGCAAGAGTTTATGACGTTTCGCAATGGAAAGAACTGCACCAGTAGGAAATTGATGTGATGGAGTCAGATATAAAAGATCTGTATTTAAATTTTGTATCGCCTCAAGGCAAACTCCATCTTTTTCGACTGGAATAGGCATCACTTGATAATTGTGATTCTGAAACACAACACGAACCCCATCATATCCTGGATCTTCCATCGCGAAGCGTTTACTTGAGCTCTCGAATAAGCTTGCGATGATTTCCACAGAGTACTGTTGACCACTGGTGATGATAATTTGCGAAGCATTACAAGAAACACCTCTTGATCGTTGCAAATATAGCGAGATACTTTGCCGTAAAGAATCTTCGCCTTGTCGACACGGATAATGGATACTCGAATATGATTCCATCAGAGTCAGCGCATAGTTTATGCTTTTTCTCCATTGCTTATAGGGAAAAATGGAATTATCTATGGCTCCATGTGAAAAATCATATCGCAGGGAAACGGGCTGTGCTTTCGCTTTCTCCAAGGTCTGAATACTGGAAGTCCCTTGATTGGAAACAGAAAATTCAATGGGAATTTTATTAACAGCAAATCCACTTCCAACTCTGGACGTTACATATCCTTCTGCGGCAAGCTGTTGATACGCCCTATCAACAGTATTACGGCCAATCGATAATTCATCAGCGAGTTTTCTCGTTGCAGGAAGTTTGTCACCAAATTTTAAAGAGCCAGAAAGTACTTTTTGCCGCAAAAAGATATAAATTTGTTCATAAATAGGCGTTTTATCAGCTTTATCAATATATATCAACATAAGCGAATCCCCTCTTTCTTTAAAATAAGTTAAAATTGGCTCCTATAAAAATGTTACTATTGGAACTTATGTAAAAGCCGATTATATTGTATCTTTATTATATAGAATAAATCAAGATAGTTTTGGAGGTTTACTATGTTTAGAGAAATGAGAAGAAAAGACAGAGCAATGCTTGAAGAGGATACAAAAACACTTTTAGAGAACGCGCCGTTTGGAGTATTATCAACTGTAAATAAAAGCAATACTCCATATGGGGTTCCAATGAGTTTTGTCTATACCAACGAAGTAATCTATTTACATTGTGCTTTGGAAGGTCACAAATTGGATAATATCTCAGACTGTGATAGCGTTTGTTTTAATGTAATTGATGCAGTAGAACTAATGCCAGCAGCATTTTCCACTAAATATAAGTCAGCTATCGTATTCGGAAAAATTATTGTTGTTAAAGATCTAGAAGAAAAACGGCAAGGACTCAAAGCCATACTTAAAAAATATAGTCCTGAATTTTATGAAGCTGGATTACGTTATATTGACAATGCTTTTGAAAAGACAGAAGTTCTTAAGATAGAAGTTAGCAAAATAACCGGAAAAGCAAGATTATAAGAACTTCACTTAGCCGAAAATCTCGCATGAAAAACAATTTGAGACCAATGTGAACTTGTGGATATTCCTGTGATGAAGTTGAGGAGTAGATTACGGTGATAGTAGAATTATATATTTTTAGCATCTTTATATTGTCTGGCTTTTTACAGACAGTAACAGGCTCTGGCTATGCAATCATTACCGCCCCTTTATTAGCGCTTGTGCTAGAAACCAAAGAAACCGTTATGCTTGTTATGGTCACGGGTCTTATCATTAGGCTATTTTTAATTCGAGTAATCAAAAAAGATGGCAGTTTTAAAGCAATATTTCCCTTGATAACTGCAAGTGTAATTGGAGCTATCCCAGGAGCTTATATGATGACAGCAGCCAGCAGTGGAGAATTAAAAATCTTTATAGGCGTGGTTTTGTTATTCGCTACTTTTTGCTTGTGGAAGAATGTTTCCATCCCCATAAAGCATTCTAAATTTGCCGAAGCAATAGTAGGTGCATTAAGTGGATTTCTTGCTACAACAACAAGTATAAATGGTCCACCCGTGGTTATGTATTATCTTAATTCAAAAGCAGAGAAAGATAAAAAATTGTTTCGGGCAAATCTTACTCGATATTTTTTCTTGATAAACATAGCATCGATCATCATTTCTTATCTGACTGGTACATTAAAGATTACGCAATTATGGTTTCACACATTACTATCAATCCCCGCATTGTATATTGGATTCTATCTTGGGGAGAAGTTTTTTTATCAAGTCAAGGCAGAGACTTTACGCCAATGGTCATTACGAATGATTTTAATCAGCAGCCTACTAATTCTTTGGTCTGTGCTGAAACCCTAGCTTCTTGGAGTAAACCGCAGGGTGGTTACTTCAATATCTTGGTTAGATTTAGTGACTATTTATAAAATACTTAATTACGAAAAAAAATGTAACTCCTACAAAAATTCAGTAGGAGTTACATTTTTATGTATATGCTCTTAAAAGAAAACTAATATTCCGTTATTTTCTTAACTCTAGCCTCTATAAAATTGTCCATGTTGGAAAATAGCACTCTTAAGACTATCCATATCTTTATCTTTCCTAAAAGCTAGTTTCGTCCGAAAATCCAGATTTCATCCACACTCCTGTCATAAGGCAATAAACATTTCTGTTGCTTGTAATTGCTCCGCAGCAACTTCATTTTACTGGCCGGCTCCCAAACGCATCAGCATTTTTGCCAGCAAATACATCCTTGGAACAACACTGTCCAGTTTCGTACATTCATGTTCTGTATGATTTTTTCCACCTTTAACCGGCCCCAGACCGTCAATCGTAACTCCGCCGACTGAGGCGGCCCAATTTGCATCGGAAGCACCGCCTGCCCCAACAGCGATTAGCTCTTTGCCCAACTCGCCGTAGATTTCCTGCGCCAATTGTACAAGATTATCAGTTCCCTGATTTTTAGCAAAAGGTGGGTTTCCTCGCTTGAGGCTTACCCTCACGGTAGTATCAGGAATAAGCGTCTGTTGTGCCAGCTTTAGGGCCATGTTCTCAATACGATCCAGTTCGTCAGAATATAACACCCGTATATCGGCTTGCGCCACGGCATAATCCGGAATGACATTCACCCTGTCACCGCTCTTAATTGTTGTAAAGTTAAGGGTGGTCAGTTTCTCCAAATTCTCTAAAGCACTTATCTGCTGCATTTGGTGAATAATTTCCATAATGGCATTACGTCCGTTTTCCGGATTACTGCCGGCATGCGAAGTTTTGCCGAAAACCTCTACCTGCATTTGCGCTGAACCTTTACGCCACATGACCACACCATCACCCACCTGGCCGGATTCCATACACAACGTATACTCATGTTCCTGAGCCAGTTTTGTAATCAAATGACGCGAATGGGGCGAGGTTGTTTCCTCGTCACAATTAAACAAGCAGGTGATTTTCCCATAATCTTTATATTGCATCATTTTTAATACTTTCATAGCAAAAAGAAAAAGCACAATACTTCCCTTACAGTCTGAAACTCCAGGGCCGTATACCCAGTTATCCTTGATGGTAAAAGGACGCTTCGCGGCTGTTCCCACAGGAAATACAGTATCCATATGCGCCATAGCCAAAATTTTACCTTGCCCCTGGCCTGTAAAAGTTCCTACAATATGAGAACCTTCCACAGGATTCTCCGTCGGAATGGTCTGTATAGACGCGCCAAGCTGTGTAAGCTGCTCTGCAACGATAGCGGCCACTTGATTAAGTCCTTCGCCATGACCGGTTCCTGTGTCAATGTTTACAAGTCTTTCCCATAAAACGATAAATTCCTGTTGCATATTTTCACAGGCTTGATACAATACTTGATCTTTCATATTTTATCCCCCTCTTAAAAAGCGTCTCATAGTGCTTTTACAACAAAGCTCATCACAGTCAAAGCAATAATGCCGTTTATAATGGACATCCCGAATATAAGTCCGTAATATTTGGTCTGAACACCTGATGTTCCTAATACACGACCCAGATTCTGCAACTGACCGCCGCTGGCAAAAATAGCTGGAAGCAAAATAGTAGCTTGTTTTGCATCAACGCCCCCATCAGTTAATAAACTGGCCAACACGCCTACCGCACCGCCCTGCGACATTAAAGCAGTCACACTCACCATAATCGCTTGACCCGGCAGCCCAAAAACCCCCATAACCGGTGCGAAAACATCTCCAATAAACGCCATAGCACCTGTTACTTCCAATATTTTTATTAGGGCAAACGCAAGAATAACATTGGGCATTAACCCGTTGATAGCAATACTCCAGCCTTTGCGAGCCCCTTCCACGAACATTTCAATGATATTCTTTTTTTTCATACTTTATGCTTCCTCCGTATAAAACTTATTGATAACAAACCTTGTAACATTGGCAGCAAAAAATTTTAATACTAAAACTAAGACTAAGGGTACGGAAATCGGCACCAAAATATTGGCAAATACCATACTGCCCAAAGTTAGGTAATTATTGATTACAGCGCAACCAGTAAACTGAAACTGAACAAAAATAGCACGTTCTTTTTCGGTAATGAGACCTTCATCAAATAAATCTTTGGTCATACCGGCACCGGCATCTGTGCTTTGCAGACTGGAGATAAGAGCTAGGCTTACATTGCCCGGCAAACCCATCAATGGGCGTAGAAGTGGTGTCAAAAGCTTCTGTGCCACTTTGAGACCGCCAGTTTGTTCAACAATAGAAACAATCCCCATAGCAAGCATCACTCCAGGAACCAGACTTAATGCCAGCAAGAAACCTGCCCGTGCTCCACTGCCTCCAGCACCCATAAAAGTCGCCGTGGTGGCATCTTTCATGGTCCCAAATTTTCCGCTTAGTGTAACAAAATCAAAGGCTGTACTCCAACCTTTCCCGCTGGCCATTAAACCGGAAAAAATAACGACAGCTAAAAGGAGTGTAATAATACCCGCAAGAGAAAACCTCCCTTTATCATCTTCCTTCTGGACTTCTTGCTTCTGTTTCTCTTCCATATTCATTCCCCTTCCGCAAATTTTTGTGTCAAGTTAGTAATTCAGATTTAACCGAGTTTAGCTTTTTCTTTCTGGAATTCATCCTTAATTTTGGCTATTGATTCTTTATTTTCTATCAAATCCAAAACGGTTAATCCCAAAATTTTAGCTCCGTTGAGCAAGGCCTGATGTGCGTCCGCCGACAGTCCTTTTTCCAGCCAGGCCTGACTATGAGCCGCAATTCCTTTTTCAATAAATCCTACCCGTATACAGGACCCCGGTACATGGAACATCACGGAAGCAAAATCGGTGGACCCAGTTTTTTGCCTAGGCGGAGTAATTTGGGAAGCTTGTATGTATTCAGCATTTATTATTAACATCTGATTCAATGATAAAACCGGAATTTTACTAAGACTGCCGCCCAATTTTTCAATTTCATAACTCGTATCTGTCATTAAGGCGGCACCATCCAGAATATGCTTAACACGTTCAATCACATCATCCAGATACACACTGTCATAAGAACGAACTTCCAGATTAGCTATCGCCTTATCGGGTATCACATTGCTGATCTGGCCTCCTTCGGCAATGATGCCGTGAATACGCGTGTCATCACGCACATGCCCGCGCAAGAAACCCAATCCGTTAAATACCAGCATAACAGCTTCTAAGGCACTGCGTCCCTTCTCGGGAGCAATCGCCGAATGAGCAGATATGCCTTTAAAGGTAACGGCAAATTCAGCACGAGCCATTGAACGAATATCCGTCGTTGTGCTATCAGAAGCATGCATCATGAGGGCCACATCCAGATCTTTAAAAGCCCCATTTTCCAGCATAATATTTTTGCCGCCATTCGAACATTCTTCACCTGGTGTCCCGATAACTTCCAAGACATAATCAGATTCAGCTACTATATTTTTGATCGCGATGGCAGCTCCGGCAATACAGGGCCCCTGCAAATGATGACCGCACGCATGTCCTATTTCTTTCAAGGCATCATACTCACATAACAGACCGATATGCGGTCCACCTTCCCCGTGTTTGTACACAGCCCGAAAAGCCGTAGACAAACCGCCGTAACCTCTTTCTACGGCAAAACCGTTTTCTTCCAAGAACTGGCTCAATAAATCAGATGCCTGTGTTTCTTGAAAGCCTAGTTCCGGGTGTTCAAAAATATAATCACTGATGGCAAACAACTTATTCTGCAAGTTATCGATAGTCTCAATCATCTGTCCCTTTTTCCTAGCACTGCTAGTATTTTTCATAAACTTTACCTCCCTTATGAAGCTACACTCTTGGAAAACAACCTTGAATGGACAGGAGCATTGTAGTATAATCGTTCTCAATACTATAATCAATTTGTCCGAAGGTCTGCGTTTGATCATTCCGTTTTAAAGCAACGTTTTCAGTCTAAACTTTTGTTATCTATAAATTTCAATTTAGGAGAATCAGAATGGACGATAAGGACTGGCTCATTTTAAAAACAATTAATACAACTGGAAACTTAACCAAGGCTGCAAAGGCTCTTTATATCTCACAACCTGCTCTTACCTACCGCTTGCATTGTCTTGAGAAGGAATTTGGCACCAAAATTTTTGACCGGCATCCAAATGGAATTTTCCTCACCGAACAGGGTGAACACCTTACACGTTACGCAGAAAACATGTTGCAGGAACTGCAGAAAACAAAAAACTTTATTCAACAACCAGAAAAACCGCTGGAAGGAAATCTAAGGCTGGGAATTTCCACTGTGTTTGCCAAATTCAAATTTGCACCACTATTAAAAGAGTACAAAAAACGCTTTCCGCATGTAAATATTTCTATAAAAACTGGCTCCAGCACACTTGTACTGCCAAGCTTATTGGAAAGAAATGAAATTGATATTGCCATTCTGCGCGGCGATTTAGATTGGCCGGAGGAAAAGCATGTTATTCTAGAAGAGCCATGGTGCTTAATCTACACACATCCAATTAAGCTTAAGCAACTTCCTAGCATTCCTTGGATTTTAGATGAAGCCTCCGCAACAACAAAGTCAGATCAACAATTCTATCTTTGGTGGCAAGATCATTTTAACTCGTCCCCGCCATCACCAATTTGGGTAAATTCAATCGAAGCCAGCATGCAGCTTGTCTCTTACGAGCTCGGCTGGGGCATTGTTCCCAGAATTTATTTGCAAAAATCTAGTTCTTTGTTCTCATCTCCTTTGCTCTTTAAAAATGGTAACCCCATCTTACGAAAAACGATCATGATCTATAAATCCGCAGTAACAGAGCAAGTACAACTAAAATCATTTGTCGATCTAGCTCTCAAGCTGACATCGCATTCACTCTAAGCAGTTTATATGCAAGCTGAAACTATTACTCCGCCATTTTATAGAGAAAAGCAATAATATGCTTAACAGCCTGGCAATAGTCTCTGATCACTAAGTTTTCATTAGGAGCATGGTTTAGAGCACCAGGGTACCCTGGCCCAATACCGATGATTGGCATATTCGTCCAATCACTGAATACATAACGTGGTCCTGTTCCCGCGGCGCATGGTTCAATGATAAAAGATTTATCATATACCAGTTGGCCGGCTTCCACGGCAATCTTAACTACCGGATCTGTGATAGGTGTTTTAGATGGTTTGGCCATACTATGAGGATGGATTTCAATATCAGTAAATCCATGCTCATCCAAATGCTTTCGCAGCAAAGTCAAAATTTCATGCGGGTCTTGTCCCACCACCATGCGAAAATCTAATTTTGCCATTGCATAACAGGGTAAAACCGTTTTTGATCCTTGTCCCGTATAACCTGAAGAAAGTCCACACACCGTACAAGTAGGCCCATTTAAGAATTTATTGGCAAATTCCACTCCCTCTACACCATTTAGCAATTCTTTAATCTGGGCACGTTTTTTAATCTTTTCTTCCTGACCAGCCATAGCCCCCAGAGCATCGTACTCTTCTTGTGGAATCGGTCGTATACGATCATAAAAGCCTTTTATCAGAATATTTTCGTTAGCATCTTTCAGCGTCCCCAAGGCCCATATCAGACGCCAAGCAGCGTTAGGGATAATAGGCGCAAAACGTGAGTGATAATCGGTATTAGCGGCTTTAACCCGCAATTCAACATAAAGCATTCCTTTATTGCCAAGCCGGATTACCGGATGGTCATCTTCCGCTTTATGTGCATTTTCCCATACACAAACGTCCGCCTTTAGCAATTCTTTATGAGCTTTTACAAAAGACTCCAGATTCGGACTGCCAATTTCCTCTTCACCCTCAATTAGAAATTTTACATTTACCGGTAAGTTACTAGTCAGTTCCATAATCGTTTCGATAGCATGTAATCGTGTATACAAAGGCCCTTTATTGTCGGAAATCCCCCTAGCAAAAATTTTGCCGTCCCTGATTTCCGGTTCAAATGGAGGACTAATCCATTGATCTAATGGTTCCGGCGGCTGCACATCATAGTGATCATAAAAAAGCACAGTTTTATCAGAGGCTCCCGTGATTTCTCCGTAAATCACGGGATTGCCATTCTCAACAGGCATTTTCTGCGTTTTTATACCGAGCAAATTCATTTTTGCTACAATCATGTCGGCAGTCTCAATCATGCCAATATTTTGGGCGGCAATACTTGGCTGTCGGCAAATTTCAATGACCTCCTGCACCATACGGTTTAAATTTTGATCAACCTTTTCAAAAAACTTTTGCATGAATAGCTCCTTTCAGCAATAAAAACCACTTGTGTTAAGTACTGTCCATTCCAAGAACATATTTGGTTTAATAACATTATAGATGATTTATTACAATTGAAATAATAGAAATATTTTATCTGGACTTGATAAAACATTTCTATTATCGTATTCTCTTAACAAGCTTAACCTTAAGAAAATCAAGTAGCAGCGAAGCATTTTGCTGCTATGCCCGCACGGAACCGTATGCGAATCTCTTAATTCATGCAATTAGTACAATTTTGTTTCGATATCATCTATGGTTTACTTTTGCTCAGCTTCATAATATCCACCCGACAACTTAATTTGTCTTTTTTATACGAAAAAAAATGTAACTCCTACAAAAATTCAGTAGGAGTTACATTTATATGCTCTTTAAAGAAAACAATATTCCGTTATTTTCTTAACTCTATTCTCTATAAAATTGTCCATGTTGGAAAATAGCACTCTTAAGACTATCCATATCTTTTCTAAAAGTTTCTTCATTAATACCAAGGGAAGTAGCTACATCTTCCCATCTATTATTAACTTTTTTCATGTCAAGCACATCAGTGATCGATTTCTTAGTGTCGCCCGCAAATGCATTTGCTATAGCGATATCGCGAGGTTGATATCCTTTTTGCATAAGAGATAAGGATGTTTCTTTTGGAATATCCAAATTATCTTCGAACATCGTAGATACAATATCATTATGGGTTTCTTTCATCTTGTCTTCCGAAACACCTAAAGCTTTGGTAACGCCTCTCCAATCAGGATTTTCCATCTTTACATCCATAACTTTTTTAAGGGACTGCCCACTCGCTTTCGCTACAAAAGCCCCCATGGATATGTCTCTGAAACGAACCCCTTCGTTCATATAAGCGATTACTTCTTTCTTGTCAACACCGCACATATCAGAAAAATTTTGTGCTATTTTATCTGGTTCAATTTGCTGCTGTCCAATGCGAAAAGCAGGATTAGGCCCATCTTCAAAACCATCTTCTGGCGATGCATTTGCAATAAACGGATTCATTATTCCTGCACAAAGCACAGCGCCTGCTGATAAAACAAGTAAATTCTTTTTTGATAAAAAATTCATAGAATATGCCTCCCTATTTAAAATAAATTTATAAATTGTTGGCAATAACAGCGCCTATGATAGCCCCTGCAATAATAGCACCATTATTATTTTTCTTGTGATGTTCCCTTTCCCTTTGTGGAGGAGGTGGTGGTGGTTCACCATGATCATAGTATTCAACTTGTGGAGCATTATGGCCATGTGCTGGCGAAGCTTCTGTAACGGTAGAACCAATACCCATTAACAAAAATCCACCTAAAGCTATGGCAACTATCTTTTTTGATAAACTTTTCATTGTAGCAAAGTCCTTTCTATCATATTTAAGTTTTTAATTTTGGTATGATTTTCTTTCCTTACCTATATATAACTATTTTAATCTTGGATTTTTCTTTGTTTAATCAACTTTTTTAGAAATCGTTATTCATTGCAGCGCCTATCATTGCCCCTCCGACAATAACACGATTTCTGTCCCTATCATGATGACGTCTTTTCTCTTTCTTTGGAGGAGGTGGTGGTGGAGGTGGTGGTGGATTATCATCTGGACGTGGCCCACTATGGAATTGAACTTGTTGGGCATTCTCTACTGGGAACGGTGAAGCTTCTGTAATAGATGAACCAACACTGATTAAGAAGCATCCACCTATAGCAATAGCAATTATCCTTTTTGATAAATTTTTCATTGTTGCAAAACCCCTTCTATATTCATATTTAATTTTCTTGCACTTGGGATAATCTTCATCCCTTAACTATATTTAACTACTTGAATCTTAGATATTTCTTTGAATGTAAATTTTTTCATAAAAATAGGACAAATGGATTAGGCTTTTTGTTACCCACATGCAAATAGGCAAGGTTAGATATTTTTTATATCTGAACCTTGCCTATTTTACGATCTTTTAATGCTGAATTTTAGGATTCATAAAAATATCCGCTGAATCATCACTTAACAAGAAAATTTTTATGATTCCCCTTGCCTAAAACCAGATGGTTGTATTTATGGGAAGCTTATATTTGGAGCAAAAATACGATCAACTACTTAATGACTTTGTTAAATTCGTATCATTCGAAGACGTTTTAGCACTTAATGCTTTTTTATAAAGTAAAGCGCAAAGGAGTAGATAGAAGAAGACTCCAAGATATGTTGCAGTTGGTGTCTGTGCCCACGCTTCTAGAAAATAGTTAAAGCCCATTATACGTAACATAGCACTAAACAGACTGCCAATAGCACCACCCGCTATAAAACCGGAGGCAATCGTTTGCCCTTTACTTAGCCGCAAGGAATTTAAAATATCGTCTTTACTGCTATGAGAAACAAAATATGAAATAAGGCCTCCAACCAATAAAGGTGTATTAATCTCCATCGGCAGGTAAGCACCGAGGGCAAAAGCTAAAGGCGGAACTTTTACCATCCAGAGAATTATAGCAAAAAATCCTCCAGCTAAATATAACATCCAATGAGCACTTTGCCCCTCCATCAAAGGCTTGATAATAGCCGCCATTGCATTGGCTTGCGGTGCTGGCAGGGCACTCTGTCCAACAAAACCATAAGCTTGGTTAAGCAATAAGATGACTCCAATTGATAGCACCGCAGTCAAGGTAAGAGAAACCATTTGCCATTGCTGCATTTTACGGGGAGTTGCCCCCAAGAGATGCGCAACTTTTAGTTCTGACATAAAGTTCCCGGATACCCCTAAAGCAGTGCAAAGAAATGCCGCCATTATTAGTATTGCAGTAATACCCATATCTCCATGCATTCCGACATTCCCCAACACCACCGCCGAAACGATAAGCATAAAGATAGTCATCCCTGAGACGGGTTCGGTGCTAGTAAGGGCAATTGAACTTATGCCTACAACAGAAAATAGAGCTGTAAAGATCGAAATAATGATCAGTGCTAGTAAGGTTTGTACTATACTTTGAGAAAAATAGATATGGAAAAACAGAGTGAATAACAAGGTAATACTAACAATCCCAGCACCAATGACAGGCATGGGCATATCTTGCTCAGTTCGCAGTAAATTTTGCTTCGTCACTCTAGATTTTTTAAAGGCACCGACAATAGCACTTTTTACTACATTTGATACAGCTTTGGACATAGATAAAAGTCCAATAATACCTGCCATAGCCAGCATACCAATTCCAATATGACGTACATATTCGCGAAATACTGCACTTAAAGGAGCGTTAGCTAAGAGAATATCTTTACCTTCAACTACCATATGATGCTCACCAGCTAAGTAATAAATAACCGGAATACAGACAAACCAAGAAAAAAAAGAGCCTGCATTGATGATAGCGGCATAACGCAGCCCAGTAAAGTAACCAATTCCCAGCAATGCCGTTTCGCTGTCCAATCTGAAGGACAATTTCGCCTTATCAGCAAGTTGTTGCCCCCAGCTGAAAGCACTGATTGAAATAATTTCCTGCCACCAGCCAAAACTGTTGAGGATAAAATCATAAATAAGGGCAACAATGCCACTTCCCAACATGAGCTTGACTTTACTCCCCTCGCCAGATGTTAAAACCTCGGCAGCAGCCTGTCCACCCGGAAACGGATAAATATGCGCCATCTCTTCGCAAAAATAACGACGAAAAACAGCGGCAATCAAAACGCCAAGAAGACTGCCTAGAATAATTGGTACTGCCAACTCAAAATACCCAAGGCTGTTGTTTCCTAGAATATAAAAGGCCGGCAAAATAAACATAGCGCCGCCGATTCCATTGGTACCCGCACTGGCAATCGCCTGAATATGGACATTTTCCGGAAAAGCGTTTTTTCGTTTCAGCATGGCAGCCATGCCTATCGCCATTGCGGAGACAGGAGCAAAGGCGTCAACTGTCTGGCCTATTTTCAGACAAAGATAGCCTATTGCCAAGGCAAATACTGCCGCATAAAATAATCCCCAAAACACAACATATGTATTGATTTCCTGATACTCTTTATGTGGGGACATGGGTGTGGGAGCTGGATCTGGACTGGAATGACTTTGATTTTCAGACATGAAAATTCCTCCTGCTATAGTATAAATATAATATCCTTAATGTATTTACATATTCCCCCATAAGCTTAAAATTCCTGCTAAATAAATACAATTTTAACAGGAGTTTACTCTTACATTAAGGAGACGATGGATACGTCTTATTTTTAGAAGAAATAATATACTTGCGATCGGAAGAAGTTCTGTCTTACTCCAGCGGCTTCATCAGTGCCATTTACACCTAGGTTATTCGCTGGTAAGGTTTTGGCTGAAAAGAAAGTATTTGTCCATTTTACATCTTTATAAGGTATATAGGAAAATCCGAGTGCAGTACCTTTGGTGCCGTCATTAACCCAATAAGTAGTATCGATAGCAGTATTTTTTTCAAATCTTTCATAGTCAATCCAAGCACCAAACGAACCAGGATTAGCCGGGTTAGCCCCTTTGTACGAAAGGCCAATCACCCATGCTTTATTATCATTGTCATAGCTTGTTTTATCATAAGTGGTATATAAGGATAACGTGTCGGTCAGTTTTGATTTCAGATTAAAATCATAAACATTCATAGAATCAATGTTGTCATCTTTTGAATTCCAGTGCTGGTATGAGGTAAGAAAGGTGGTCGCTTTACTCAAATCATAGTTCAAGGAAAGGGCGGCTACTGTGTTTAAACTGGATAGATAGCTATTGGGAAATGTACAATCGGCAATATTTTTATCCGCGTCTGCGTATAATATTTGGGTATGTAGTGTCTTGCCAAATTCAAATTTTGCGCCGCTTAATTCATCATCAAAAACCAGTCCGGAGCCAATTGTGTCTGAGAATTTGCCAATCGTCATGGTTGTGCCAGCAAGCGGGCCGGCGATGTTAGCCATCGAAATGTCTCCAGTATTTGTTCCATTCGATAAGCCTTTTTCGTTATAGAAGCTTTTGGCAGCCTCCCAGGAAAAGTTTGCTGTCCAGTCATTGGCCAGTTTCTTAGTAGCATCCAATTCCAGTTTATGCTGGAATGCATGCCAGCTATTTGCAGAATTCCCCTTATCCTTTAATGTCTGATACCGGAGACGATAAAAGCCAGAAATTTCTATAGGATTTATAGGATTAGAATCGACAACAGGAGTGCTAACAGCTGTTGCAGGAGCAGTTGCCTCTGTATAAACTCCCAGATTTCCTAGCTCAGTCTTAAATTCTGCGGCCAGTTTATCAATAATTACTTTTTGCTTAGCAGTAACTTTTGGTTCATTAGCCATTGCTTTGGCCACTAGTGTAGCCATTTCATAGCGGGTTAAAGCTTGGTCTTTATCGAAATTAATGTCTCGATATCCTTCATAAACCCCAGCATTAACTAAAGTAGCAATAGAATCATATTCCCAGCTTGTTGTGGGCACAAGGGCAAAAGGATTTGCTGCAAAAGCAATGCCTGTTAGGCTAAATGTTAACCCCAGCGCCAGTGTTGATATTTTTTTCATAATAAAAATTTCGCCTCCAGAATGGTTGTTAAAAGTATTTTTCTAATATATTCCTAGGTGTCTCGTATTCATCTATTTAACTTAGCGAAAATTGCCATAAAAAAACTTTGCACCTCCTGTTCTATTTTCAATAGTCGCTAAGGGATAGAATTATGTGGCATTTGTGTATATAAAAGGAATCAAAAAGGTAAAAAAGGTACAATAAAAGCAATGGTGCAGCATGCTTGCTTAGCCTGTTTGCAGCACCATTGCTGTCTGGTATAAAGCCCTCTATTATGTATCAGCTCTTTGCCGCTGTGACGGCGCCTTTCTATTTATTAACCAAATAACATGCAACTGAATGGTTATTAGCACCTTCAATAAAGGCGGGAACCTCTTCTGCGCACTGCTGGGCAGCATATCGGCAACGAGTACGAAATTTGCAACCGCTTGGCGGATCGATCGGACTTGGTACATCGCCTTCAAGAATGATGCGTTGGCGTTTGGCTTCGATCACTGGATCGGCGATAGGAATGGCAGATAACAGCGCCTGTGTATATGGATGCTGCGGATTTTTATACAGCTCGTCACAGGGCGCAAGCTCCACCAAGGAGCCAAGATACATTACCGCCACGCGGGTGCTGATATGCTTTACCATAGATAAGTCATGGGCAATAAATAAATAGGTTAATCCAAACTCCTGCTGCAATTCTTTCAACAGGTTTACTACTTGCGCCTGAATAGATACATCGAGCGCCGAAATAGGTTCATCGCAAATGATAAATTCCGGGTTTACGGCAAGAGCTCTAGCGATTCCTACCCGCTGGCGCTGGCCACCGCTGAACTCATGCGGGAAACGGCTCGCGTGTTCCGGATTTAGCCCGACTTGTCTTAACAGTCTATAGATACGCTCGGTTCTATCATCCACTCCACTTGCCAGTCTATGAATATCCAGTGGTTCACCTATGATGTCACCGACCGTCATGCGCGGATTGAGAGAAGCGTAAGGATCTTGGAAAATCATCTGAATTTTGCGGCGCATTTTCATGGCAGTAGAGCTAGCAATAGCTGTATGGACATCTTCGCCTGCGCAGGTTACAGTGCCTTTGGTCGGTTTATATAAGCCAACCAGTGTCCGACCAACTGTCGACTTGCCACAACCTGTTTCTCCAACTACCCCTAAGGTTTCACCTTTATACACCTGAAAACTGAGATTTTCGACAGCCTTGACAAAGGAGATAGGGTTTCCCCAAAAGTTATGTTTGGCAGTAAAAAATTTGGTAAGGTTCTGTACATTAATCAATACTTCACTCATGCCGTTTCACACTCCTTAAACAAAATATCCGGAGTATGGGGTGAAGCTTTGTCAAGTAACCAGCAACGGCACATATGGTCTTCGGTTACTTTTATCGGCGCGGGCGGCTGTTTGCAAACTTCCATTGCAAAACGGCAGCGTGGCATAAAGGCACAGCCCGGCGGCGGCGCTAACAGGTCGGGCGGTTGTCCGGCGATTGATTCCAGCGTCCCGCTTTTCATATCCGGACGGGGTACTGATTTTAAAAGCCCCCAGCTATAGGGATGCTGCGGATTGGCGTAGAGCTCATTCACCGGGGCAGACTCCACCACCCGTCCGGCATACATGACCAGTACCCGGCTGCACATACCGGCTACGATGCCTAAATCATGGGTAATTAGAATAACAGCTGTGGAAAATTCGGTATTTAATTTTTTAATCAATTCCATGATTTGTGCCTGCACGGTAACATCCAACGCGGTCGTTGGTTCATCCGCAATCAAAATCCGCGGCTGGCATGCCAGTGCCATAGCGATCATGACTCTTTGGCGCATACCGCCGCTCATTTGATGCGGATATTGACGAATACGGATTTCCGGCGCCGGAATACCTACAAGCTTTAACATTTCCACCGCTTTTTCCATCGCTTTCTTTTTAGGTAGTTTTTGATGCAACATAAAACTTTCAGCTATTTGCAAGCCCACCGTCAAAACAGGATTGAGCGATGTCATTGGATCTTGAAAAATCATACTGATTTGGTTGCCACGGATCTTCTGCAAGGATTTGTCATCCATTGTTACCAAGTCTTCGTCTTCAAAGAGAATACGTCCGCTGGCGATTTGTCCAGGTGGCGAAGGAATGAGTCCCATAATAGCGCTGGAAGTCACGCTTTTACCACAGCCGGACTCGCCAACAATGCCGATGGTTTCACCTTTGTACAACGTGAAGCTTACGTCATTAACCGCCTGGACTGTACCGGCATAAGTATTAAAAACTACTTTCAAATTTTCTACAGATAATATTGGCTTCATTAACTATCCCTCCCTTATTTGCGCATACGCGGATCAAGTGCATCGCGTAAACCGTCACCTATAAAATTAAACGACAACATGGTGATACATATGGCAGCAGCGGGGAAGAACAATTGAAACGGATAGGAACGAAGGCTTGAAGCTCCTTCCGAAGCAAGTACCCCCCAGCTAGCCATGGGAGCTGATACCCCCAGCCCAATGTAGCTCAAAAAAGCTTCGCTGAAGATTGCTTCCGGAATGGTAAGGGTTGCAGTGATTAAAATAGGACCAAGACTATTAGGAATTAGATGCTTGGTAATGATGCGCCAGGAGCTGGCACCGGCCAGCTTAGCGGCCATGACATACTCGAGTTCGCGTAAGGACAAGATTTGTCCACGTACGAGCCGCGCCATGGGCATCCAATAGACTAATGTTAAGGCAATAAAAATATTCATTAATCCTGGCTGCAGAACAACCATTAATAAAATGACATAAAGTAAGAAAGGAATACTCCAGACAATATCAACGATACGCATCATGATAGTATCTACCCGACCACCAAATAATCCGGCGATACCGCCATACAATACTCCGATTATCATTGTGCTCAGGCTGGCAACAACGCCGATGGATAGAGATATACGGGCGCCATATAATACCCTAGTCAACAAATCGCGCCCCAGATTATCGGTACCAAACCAGTGCACCGTAGAAGGTGACTGATTAGCAATTTGTAAATTTTGGTCAGAATACGAATAGGGCGTGAAAAATGGACCGACAATTGCTGCTATGATCACAAAAGAAATTATAATTAATCCCAAAATGGATAATTTATTTTTATTGAGTCGGCGCCATACATCCTGCCAGTATGTTGTACTGGAGCGACCGATATCATAGCTCATATCCAGCTGAAAGTCTACTTTTTTAAATATCTCGGCTTTCACGTCAGTTATCTCCTTTCTTCTCCAGCGAAATTCTGGGGTCTAAGAGCACGTAGGCAACATCTACCAAAAAGTTAAAAATGATAATGAGCGCACTATAGAAAATGGTAATCCCCAGAATCACTGTATAATCACGATTGTAAATGCTAGTGACAAAGTGACGCCCGAGGCCAGGTATATTGAAGATACTTTCGACAACAAAGCTCCCGGTCAAGATACCGGCGGCCATCGGTCCGACATAGGTTACTACCGGGATTAAAGAATTTTTTAAAGCGTGCCGATAGACAATTGCCCTTTTGCCGACTCCCTTAGCCCTAGCGGTACGGATAAAGTCCTGCGACAATACCTCTAGCATACCCGAACGGGTAAGGCGGGCAACCACAGCCATGGGCAAAGCAGCAAGTGAAATTCCGGGAAGAATCATATAGGAAAATCCGTTCCACATAGCAGCGGGAAATAATTTAATTTTAAAGGCGAAAAAATAGATCAGAAAAGAAGCCAGAATAAAGCTGGGAATAGAAATTCCTAAGGTAGACGCTGACATTATCATATAATCAAGGGTACGATTATGCCGCAATGCCGCAAAAATTCCTGCCGAAATTCCGACAGTTACGGCAAGCAGTACCGCGAATGTTCCAAGTTGAACAGATACGGGAAAACCGTCTGCTATAATGTTATTGACAGTTCGATCCTGATATTTGAAGGAAGGGCCTAAATCAAATCTTAAAATATTCCCCATATAATCTGTATATTGTTTCCACAAGGGGTCATCAAGGTGATAGCGGGCATTGATATTTCTTAACACTTCAGGAGTTAATTGTTTTTCAGTTGTGAATGGCCCGCCGGGGATAGAGTGCATCAGCAAGAAAGTAGCAGTGATAACGATGTAGATCACTAATACCATAGATAATATGCGTTTTGATACATATTGCAGCAAAGTAATAATCCCTCCATATTGATTAAGTAGGGTAATGCAGCTACAGGGAGCACCCCTGTAGCTTTCCCTTTATTATTCTACATAGGCTTCTTTGAAATAAATATAATCGGTTACTGTATGTACCAAACCTTTTACGTTCGGTTTAATCATATAATCCACTGTATAGTAGTAAATTGGCATAACAGGCATTTCGTCCATCAACAATTTTTCGGCATCATGCATGACTTTTATACGAGCAGCCAGATCGGAGGTAGATTTTGCTTGTTTAATCAATTGGTCAAATTGCGAATTTTTCCAATGGGAATTATTATTGCCATTGTTTGAAGTCAATAGACTTAAAAAGGTCAATGGATCAGGGAAATCGCCAGTCCAACCATCGCGTGCCACTTGGTAGTCGCCAGCGGCACGGCTTTTGATGAACACCTTCCATTCCTGATTTTCCAGTTCTACTTGTACGCCAAGATTTTTCTTCCACATCTCCTGAATGGCTTCGGCAATGGCCTTATGCCCTTCATGGGTATTGTAGAGCAGAGTAATTGGCGGTAAGCCTTTACCGTCGGGATAGCCTGCTTCGGCTAAAAGTTTTTTGGCTGTTTCAATATCGTTGTCTTTATAGAAATGACCGCCAGCTTTGCGGAAATCAGAACCTAGTTCCATATCAGGCAGACCGATTGGAACAAAGGCAGCGGCCGGTTTTTGACTGGCCCTGGTAACTTTTGAAACAATTGCATCACGGTCAATTGCCAGCGTAAAGGCTTTACGTACCTTGGGATTGTCAAAAGGCGCTTTGTTGACATTAAAGTCATAATAATAAGTAGCTAACAGTGGCTCAATAGTAACTTCCTTTTCTTTTATAAGACGTTCAATTTCGGAAGGAGGTGGATTTAAGGTTATATCCACTTGGTCATTTTCAAACAAGGATACACGGGTGGTATTGTTTTCCACAATGGCAAATTCCAATTTTTTCGATTTTACTTTACTGGAATCCCAGTAGTTTTCGTTTTTTACAAATTCGGCTTTTTCGTTATGCACCCAATTGGTAAGGGTGAATGGCCCGTTGGTAACCATGGTTTTGGGATCTGACGCCCAGTTTGGATCAGCTTCTACTGTTTTTTTATGAACAGGGAAGTAAGAGTAGCAGGCAGTCAACTGGGGGAAATACGGGGTTGGTTCCTGCAAAGTAACTTCAAGGGTATTATTGTCAATGGCTTTTACCCCAACATCTTCTGCTTTGGCTTTGCCAGAGTTATAAGCTTCGCCATTCTTAACATAGAACAGCATTTCGGCATAACGGCTGCCAAGTTCCGGGCTAAGTAAGGTTTTCCACGCATACTCAAAGTCCTCAGCGGTTATCGGATCACCATTCGACCATTTTGCTTCTTTTCTAATATGGAAAGTATATGTTAACCCATCCTGAGAAACATCCCATTTTTCTGCAGCCGCCGGAACGGCATTATTATTAGCGTCATACGTTGTTAGGCCTTCATACATTTGCAGAAGGAATTGCATTTCCGGCTGTCCTGTTGCCAAGCGCGGGTCCAGCGTTTCCGGTTCAGCCAATTGACCAAAGCGAAGCGGTTTATCGACGCCGACCTTACTTGCCGTGCTGCTGCAGCCGATTACAAACGCACTCAGCATAGTGATTGCTAACAATAGTGAACAAAGTTTTTTTAGTGACACATCACTAACCTCCTAAAATAATAATTTTTGGCGTTAAACTACGCAGTTTTCTTTAATCTATGTTAATGTCTGGCTAGCTTTCTCCTTTCTCTGAATAAGTATAGTTAAACTAAGGATTTCTGAGTAAGGTTTGATTTTTTCAGACATCCTTAATATATCAGCAGATGCTGTGCCCGAAATAATAGTAAAAGTTATCTTTACAAGCAAAAAGGGCCAAAGGTACTGCGATATACGCAGGTCGCCTTTGACCCTTCAGTGTTCTGATCAAGTCAATGTCAGTAATATTGTAAGACATCAGTAAACACTCCAAATATTACAACAAATTTTTTGGATTTAGAGCATAAAGTTCAGGAATAACAAAACATCCGTCTTTACGGATCAAGCGATCATCAAACCATATTTCTCCGCCGCCATATTCAGGTGTTTGGATACATACCAAGTCCCAGTGTATAGCAGAACTGTTACCATTAAAGGCATCATGATATGAATTCCCCGGTGTAAAGTGAAAACTGCCATTAATCTTTTCATCAAACAGCGTATCCTTCATAGGAGTTGTGATATAGGGATTGACCCCCAAAGCAAATTCACCAATATAGCGGGCACCTTCGTCCGTATCCAGTACTTTATTTATTTTGTCGCTATAATTGGCTGTTGCCTTGACAATTTTTCCATCAACAAACTCAAATTGGATATTTTCATAGGTAATACCACTATGAATTGAAGGTGTGTTATAAGTAAGATGTCCATTAACAGAATCCTTTACTGGCGCCGTGTACACCTCTCCATCGGGAATATTCATATTACCTGCACATTTAACAGGCGGAATGGCTTTTATCGAAAAATGTAAGTCTGTACCTGGCCCCACAATGTGAACCTTATCTGTTTTTTTCATTAAATTAATGAGTGGGTCCATTGCCTGATTCATTTTGTCATAGTTTAAATTGCATACATTGTAATAAAAGTCCTCAAAATTTTCAGTGCTCGTATTGGCCAATTGCGCCATAGAATTATTTGGATAACGCAGCACACACCATTTCTTTTTAGGAACGCGAATTTCCATATGAACTGGTTTATTCCAGTATTGCTGGTACAATCCCATTTGATCGGAAGAAATATCAGCTAATTCACTACTATTGTCAGCAGCGCGTATAGCAATATAAGCGTCCATATTTTCCATGCGCATAGCTTCCCAATGAGCAATCAGTTTCAGTTGATCAATCGTTGCATGTCTCAATAACTCACGAAAGATCTTATTATTTTTAATTGTAACAAAAGGCAATGCGCCGACTCGGTAAGCTTCCTTCACTAATGCTTTTACCAATGGCAGTCCATCATCAAATACTTCAATTAGAATTTTTTCTTCTGGCCGTAATTTAACAGAATATCCTATTAGGTTTTTAGCTAATTTAAAAATTCTTTCGTCCATAACCACTCCTCCTATCGTTCACTGAAAACGGGATTTATTTTTAACTTATTCTGATCAGACGCTTTTCTAGAACCATAAAGTGGTCATATTCCATTATTGAAATATGACCACCTAACGACGACGTTAAGCTAATCACATGAGAGTTCGTTATAAACTATTACACATGGATAACTTGCTTCATCAGCCCGTCAAAATTTTTTATCACAATTTTTTTGTTACTCATACTAATCAGATCTTGTTCTATGAACTGATTTAATATTCGAGTAACCGTAATTCTAGAACAACCAACAATATTAGCCAATTCACCTTGGGTAAAAGGAACCACAACCATATTGTTTGTTTTTTCTATCTGTAGGGAATTTGATGTTGAAATAAGCCTAATTAACGTATCCGCTACTTTGCCGGTAGAATTATTAAACACATTACTGACCATTTGGAGCAAGACGATTCTAAATTTTATGATCATTACATTCATAAAATATTGATATACTTTAGTATCTTTTTGCGCAAAATCCGAAAAAGCGTCCTTGCCAATAAAGGAAATTGTCGCATCTTTTTTTACTCTAATTACATAGTTAAAAAAACTATTAGAAATTAAATTCATTTCTCCAAAACATTCACCAGGCAGAAGCGTGTATAATATTTTTTCTTGTCCTTTTGAACTAACAACACTTACTATAACTTGCCCTTCGACAACAATACCAATTGATAAATCATAAAAATCGGCAGCAATAAACTGTTTTTTATTGTATCTCTTTACTACACCATATTTCGATAAATTATTTAAAAAATAATCTCGCATCAGAGCTTGCTGATCTTCAATAAATAAATTTTGATACATATCTTTCACATCCTAAGAATAATTTGTAAACTTAAATATATTATTGCAGATTAGGATATATTAGGATGTAACTTTTCTAAATTATACTTTATATACCAAAAATAAAACTGTAGCCGTCGCTACAGTTTTATTGTGTATACAGTATAATTTGATTCTTTCACTCGAAACCTTCGTGACAAAAGTTCACAGATTACCATATAAATTATAAACTTCCATAAAAATAGAGAAGTTTAGGCAACCTTACATACCTAAACCTTCCTGTTTTACTATTTCATTTTCTACTCACCCGCGCTGAATTTTGGAATTTCTTAATATTTGCTCTACCTTTGCAGCTAGTTTTTCGTCAACCGTACCTTTTTCCAAGGCAATCCCTAAAGTATATAGCCCCAGCATCCTATATAAATTTTTATCTGCTTCAGTTTCAAAAGCCTCTATATGTGCCTTTACCGTGATACCATCTCCACGGCTAATCGGGCCAGTCAGGCCTCGAACAGCTCCCATTTCTTTTATGTTCTGCACAGTTCCCTCCAGCAATGGTAATAACGCGGCTAAAGCTTCCACAGAAGATAAACCAAATCTGCCATACAGTTGGCTCGCCCAATGCATCAAGGAAACTGTATAATTGGATACAATGCAAGCAGCCCCATGATAAAGTGGTTTATCTGCATCTAAAATCTGAAAGCTGATTCCTCCCAAATCCTTCACAATCTTTTCGGCTGCCTGTATGACCTCCGTTTGTCCAGTTAAAGCATAATATATGCCTGATAGCCTTTCACTAGTATATTCTTTATTGGAAAAAGACTGTAATGGATGCATACAACCAATCCATGCACCTTGTTTTTGGGCTGGCTCTAATATTTCTACTGGTAAACAGCCTGAAGTATGAAATACCATTTGTCCCGATTTAAAACCATTGTCTTTCGCGATTTCTGCTACTACTTCCCCAATGCAGCGATCAGGTGTTGTAATAAATAATATATCTGTCTCCCCCATAAAATCTGCAGCTCTTATCGCCCTATTTACTCCCAATTCTTTCGCCAGCTGACTTGCCGATTCCAAAGTATGACTAGCAATTCCGGTTAATTGGTATCCTTTAGCAACTAAGCCTCGCGCCAACACGCTCCCTACTTTCCCAGCTCCCACAATACCTATTTTTGTCTTTTGCATGTTCATGTCTTTCCCACCTGCCTATAAAATATAAAAGCCCTCCGGAACTTATCCGAAAGGCATACTTTTTTCCCTGCGTCCTTCTGTCTCAGTCCATAAAAAAATCTAAGCGGATATAATTTAATATATAGTTGTGGCATACTATAGTGGCAAGTTCCTTTCTTACAGTATGGTTCATTACAGATACCATCTAAAGGTTACTAAACAATCTCGATTATCTTGATCATAACACAAAGCATAATAAAAGTACAAAAGCTAAAATAACAGATTTCATCCGTTTTATCTCATATAAGTATGCCTCATTCTCGAGTATAACTAACTAACCCCAAATAAAAAATTTGGAATAAAATATACAAACAACCAAACCTACTATAAAATATACTCAGGAGGTGTTTTTATGAACGGAATAACCGGAGAACAAAAACTCTTAGCCATTTTAGCTCATATATCTTATTTTTTAGGTGGATTAGGCTTTATTATTGCTCCATTGATCATTTTTCTATTAAAAAAGGATGATGATTTTGTCTATGAACATTCTAAACAGGCTCTTGTTGCTCATTTAGCTATATTGGCTGCATCCTTCATTGTTAGTTTCTTGTGTATGCTAGTCATTGGAGTATTCCTGCTGCCTGTCGTAGCAATCGTCTGGCTCATTCTGCTGGTAACATCTATTATTGCAGCAAGCAAGGCTTTGCAGGGAGAATCCTATCAATATCCTTTTATCCAAAAACTTGTCGACAAACTTTAAAGCTAAACCTTATGCCTTTTATTTCACACTAGGAGGAAGAACTATATGCGTCACAAAATTTATCAGTATCTTTCCGTCGGTATTGGCTGTTTGATAAGCGCGGTTGCAATCAATAGCTTTCTTGTCCCCCACCACCTGCTAAGCGGCGGAGTCAGCGGCATAGCGATTATCGTTTATTATCTAGTCAGATGGCCTATTGGTTTACAAATGCTAGTAATGAACCTCCCCCTCTTCTATGCTGCTTATCGGCTCATTGGCAGGGAATATTTCTTTAAAACCGTCTATGGGGCAGTACTCTTTTCCTTATTCGTAGACGCAACAGACTATTTATCAAGCTTTATGATCGTAGATGATCCAATTCTCTCTGCGATCACGGGCGGTATTGTGACAGGCATTGGCTCCGGCCTTATATTTAGAGCCAATGGCAGCGGCGGCGGACTTGATGTCATTTCCAGTATCCTAAAAAAATACTACTCTCTCAATGTAGGTATTACTTCCTTTTCGATTAATTGCCTGATTATGCTGGTCGCTGCTATCCTCTTTGGCATTAAACTAGCCATACTCACCCTTATCTCCATGTTTATTGGCGCAAATATTACGGACAATGTCGTGGAAGGATTTAATCGTAAGAAAACCTTGCATATTGTTTCTTATAAAACCGATGAGATCACTGCTGCCATCTTAAAAGAAGTAGGCAGAGGTGCTACGATTCTCAATGGAACAGGCGCCTATACCCGCCAAGAAAAGCAAGTGATCTTCGTCGTTGTCAGCCTAACCCAAATTGGGCAGATCAAGCTTCTCATCCAAGATGTAGATCCCAATGCTTTTATGATCGTTCAAGATGCCGTGGAGGTATTAGGCAGAGGATTCACACTCCCCGGCCCCAAACAGCTATAAAAATCAATCATCAAAGTGTAAAAAAACAGTGAAAGACTACTCCCTAAAAAAGAGTAGTCTTTCACTGTTTTTACTTAAGAATTAAATTCTAACTTATCTTTCACATAATACATTGAATAATTTTCTATAAATCATCAAAGTCAAAAGCGACATGACAATTCCTTTTATCATATTAAAAGGTGCAATCCCTAAGGCAATAAAAGATTTCAAATCAACAATTCGAGGATTTGCAACTGTACCCATTTGAATGATTTGCTCTAACGGAAAATGCAGTACGGCCTGATATACGGGCAGCAATATAAAATAATTCATCAATGACGCCAAAAACATCATAGAAAAGGTTCCAGCAACGAGGGCAATGACAGCTCCATTGCGACTATGATAGCGTTGATACAAATAGCCTGCTGGCAAAACAAATGCCACTCCCACTAGAAAATTAGCAATTTCCCCAATTCCCATTGTTTGCGTATTAACAGCGTGTAACAGATTTTTAACAAATTCAATCGTCACCCCCGCCATAGGACCAAACGCAAAAGCTCCAATAATCGCCGGCAATTCACTGGCATCCAATTTCAAAAAAACAGGCATCATTGGCAAAGGTACTTCAAAAAACATTAAAATCACAGCAATCGCTGATAGCATTCCGATTTTAGCAATATATCGTGTATTGGTAGAAACCATATCCATTCCTCCTAAAAAAAATCATCACACCTTAAAACTAAAAAATCCCCGAAATTTCTTCGGGAATCTAATGACTGTAAACACTTCCATAGGCCAGCTTACTAAGCCCTATTGCATGTACTTAATCATCTTCTTACATCCAGACTATACTGTCGGCCTTGGAATCACACCAAATCTGCCTTGCGGCTCGTGGGCTTGCAGAAAACCTGCTTACCACCGGTCGGGAATTTAACCCTGCCCCGAAGATATTTCAACTTATTTAGTTTTAAGCGCAGAGATAATGATTATCTCTACTGGATGAATTCATTTTAGCAAAATATAAGCTTCTTTGCAACTATGAAAGAATGTATGAAAACAAGAGCTGTGCAAATGCACAGCTCTTGCCAGACTGTAGACAAAATAAGAATATTTATGTCGATGAATAGAAAATAACAAAATCCGCTCCACTTATAAACTAGTACGAAGATAGACCGCCGGTTGGTGAGAAGTGCTCAGATGCTAGGCACAGTAAGGGGTTGTGAAGGAGTCGTACTTTCGTACGTCGACAAGCAGCACCTTACTGTAACAACGCAGATGAGTGCTTATCGCCGACCCGCGGCCTGTCTGTCCATAGTTAGTAACTATGTTCCTACACGCGATCCACTGCCACACGCTGTATTTTCGGATTTGTAAAAATATCCGAGGCATCATCACTGGGCGAAGAAAACTCGCTTACGATTGCCCCTTTTTCTCCTGCCTGAAACCAATGACGCGTATTCGGTGGAATCGTATACTGCTGTCCTGCGTGTAAAACAATCTCATGCCTTACCGTATACCATTTTTTATGTTTCTCAGGAATTTCTACCGATAAACTTTCCGTGGCATTCCCTTCTACATAAAGATACACTTTTCCATAACGACAGCGAAATGTTTCCATCTTGCCCTCTGCATCATTTTTCTTTGGTGGATGACGATGTTCTGGACAGGTTTGATTGGGTAAAAGCGCCATATCTTTAGCACAATAACGTTCATTATTACAATACACAATGAGCTGTAACCCCTCTTTGCGGATATTGTCTACGCCAAAGCCAAAATCAGCAAACTCTAACCTTTCTCTTTCTTCCGTCGTCAAAGCAATATGCGCTTTTCTAAATAAACCCTCGATTTCTTCTCTCAAGATCAAATTCGTATCAGGCATTTTTTCCCCTCCTCAATAGCGTTTTGCCATCCCAATGGAGCCAAATAAATTCATCTTAAAACGAATCACTTCTCTTGCCGCTTCAATACACTGCGGATAAATCACATTTGGTTCCCAACATTCCTGCGTTGATAAGATTTCCCGCGCTTTCTTGAAAAAAGCAAATTTCATATCACTAGAAATATTGATCTTCTGCACGCCAATCTTAACTGCCTCGGCAATCTCATTATCTGGATTTGCCGAACCACCATGCAGAACAATCGGTATACCTACTTTTGCGGTAATTGCTTTTAAAATGTACATTTGCAATTTTGGTGTAACATCTTTCGGATAAATGCCATGTGCCGTACCAATGGCTACCGCTAAAGAATCCACACCAGTTACTTTCACAAAATCCTCTGCCTGCGTGGGCTCTGTATAGGTAATCTCACTAACGCCCCCCTCAATCGAGGTTCCTGTATTTCCGATCGTGCCAAGTTCCCCCTCGACACAAACGCCTGCCGCATGCGCCGCTTCCACTACCTTTTTCGTCAATGCTACATTTTCATCATAAGGAAGCCGTGAACCATCAATCATTACCGAGTTAAAGCCAACGTGAATCGCCCGCATCACATCAGCAAACGAACCGCCATGATCCAAATGAATTGTAAAAGGAATAGGACTTTTTTTCGTTCTTTCGATTACATACGCCATAAACTCATCCGTAATAAATTTCAGTTCATCGGGATGAATCGCAATAATCGCCGGAGAATTCGAAGCCTCTGCTTCCTCCGTCACCGCTCTGAGTAATGAACTATCCGATACATTAAATGCTCCCACTGCAAACTTTTCTACTTTCGCAACTCTTAACAACTCTGACATTCTCACTAACATAAACAAACCACTCCTCTTTTTACTCTATTTTATTTGAACAATATCATTCCAAACTAAAACTAATATCCTCATCTTTCACCTGCACCGTATCATCATCAAAAGTTTCATCCGCCTCTGTCACTTTTTTCTTCAAAAAGGACAACATCACACCGCAAATCACCGAACCAAGTAAAAGTGCCGCACAAAATAACAGCGGTTCTTTAAATAGCGGCACAACAAACATTCCGCCATGCGGTACTGGTGACTCCACGCCCCAAACCATCAGCAATCCGCCCGCTATCGCTGAACCTGTAACACAAGAAGCCACCACCCGAAACAAATCTCGCGCCGCAATCGGAATCACGCCTTCCGTAATCATGCAGATTCCCATCGGGAACGCCGCTTTCAGCGCTTCTTTCTCAGCCTTCGTATATTTATCCTTCGTCAGCAGATACGAAATCGCGATACCAAACGGCGGAATCATCGACCCTACAAACTTCACCGACTCCGGCCCATAAACACCATCTACTAAAAGACCATCCACAAACAGTGACATCGTTTTGTTCACCGGCCCGCCAAAATCAAACGTCGCCATAACCCCAAGTATCGCCCCCAAAGCAAACTTGGAACCATTTTGCATACTCTCAAGCATGTGAATCAGACTGCTCTGCAACCAGATAATTGGCTGACCAATAATATAGTACATACCAAGTCCGGCAATGACCGTCGACAATACCGGAATAATCATAATCGGCATCAAGCCTTGCGCCGCAACAGGTACCTTCACATATTTCTTGATTGCATTGACTACATACCCGACAACAAATCCGCCTACCATCCCACCAATAAAACCTGCATGAATCTGAGTACAAATAAATCCTACAATAAGCCCCGGTGCAATCCCCGGTCTGTCTGAAATAGAAAATGCAATATAAGCACAAATTACAGGCACAATCAAATACGCTAACCCATAAATACCGATTTGATTGAGTACATACGGCAGTGAACCCTCTACCTCAATCAGATTGCCACCCACCAATCTGCCTACCACTTGTCCCAATGCCATGCAAATCCCTGCGGCAACAATCAAAGGAAGCATATAAGAAACACCTGTCAGTACATGCTTTTTGATTGTTCCAATCACATTACCTTGTCCTGCCACTTTTCTTCACCTCACCTTTTTTAGTTCTTAGTTTTCGCAAGCTCCGCTTCCACTTTCTCCATAAACTGCACTGGCGATTTGATCACAGTCGCCGTTTTTACACGAACAATACGTTTTCCCGTAAACCGTTCTTCACCGTTTATCTTGATATCGACTGCCAAAATCACCAAATCTGCCGCATCAATCTGTTCCTGCGAAAGCTCATTTTCCACGCCAATCGTCCCCTGCGTTTCAACATACACCTCATGCCCCCTCGCCAGTGCGCCCTTTCTTAGCTTTTCTGCGGCAATATATGTATGAGCAATCCCCGCTGTACAAGCCGCAACCCCTACAATCTTCATCTACGCTCCCCCCTTCCGCTATTCGTTCCTTGCTAACAAAGCAATTATTTCCTTTTTATCCTTGGTCATAAGCAATTGCTCTAGTATCTCTTCATCTGCCAGAGCATACGCAACCTGCCCCAACAATCGCAAATGCAGTTTCGTCTTATCCTCCTTCCTCACTGCAAACAAAATCACCATATGAACTGGCTTGTCATCAAGAGATTCCCATGCCAAATCATGTGCAGTCCGACCAATCGCAATCGAAGTCACCGCCACCGCATCCGACTTACCATGCGGTATAGCCAAATGCTTACCAAGCCCCGTTCGTCCCTCCGCTTCCCGCGCATACACATCCTGCAAAAACAGGTCGCGATCACTGACCTTTCCCTCTTGATATAACATCTCTATCAGCTCCCTAATCGCCTCCACCTTCGTCTTTGCTTTCAGCTCCAAATTTATTAAATTCTCATTTAAAACCTGTTCAATCTCCAAACCTCATTCCTCCTCTCAACTTTTCTATGTTTTGATTCCCATAGCCAAAAATTTCACCGTCCCCCATAGCTCATCCCCTTTCAAGCAGGCACTGCTATTTCCTTTGTAAAAGCAAATCACAAATTTGTTTAAAATACGGAATTTTGCAAATATTATTGGTATACTTTAGGTAGTAGGATTGATATTTAGCACATCACTTCCTTAGCCGACTATCATTTTTGGGAATTGAGATTTTTGATCTAATAGTTTTGAAATACTTACCCCTAAAGCCAAAGCCAATTTTTCTACAATCGGAATTGTCGGTTGTTTCTTCTCAGCTTCAAGTTCCGATATATAGGTTTGTGAAATACCCGCTTTCTCAGCTAATTTTTTCTGAGACCATCTCTTCGCCTTACGAAATATAACTAAATTTTTCAAATTCTCACCCCCTTTTGATTTTCATTATAATGCTTTTGCGTTAATTAATCAATGCTAAAACGTTATTTTTTTCTTGTTTTTTAATGTTATAATTGCTTTAGCGTTAATTGGGAGGATATAACATATGATTATTGCTGAACGTATTATCAAGTTAAGAACAGAAAAAGGCTATAGTACCAACAAACTTTCTCAGCTTGCAGAAATAGCACAGGCAACTTTACGAGAAATCGAAATCGGTCAAAAAAGTCCCAATATTATCACCTTAGAAAAAATTTGTAACGCACTAGAAATCAGCTTAGCGGATTTTTTCTCAGAAGATAGGGAATCGGATACTAGTAAAATAGATGAACTTCCTATTGATGCACAAAAAGAATTGGATTTATTTAAAGAATTTCTTTGCTATAAATACGGGATTAAATAAGACGGTAGGCAAGACGAAAAAGGGTGAGCAGAATAATTTTTATTCTGCTCACCCTTTTTTTGTTTGGTAATATTTTTTTAGTTCTAACTTTGACTGTTGTCAAAAATGACAAAGGTGACACGAATGGGTAGTTATCCCGGACGCTTTATCCGCCGCTTCTAACATGTTCGGCTTCACTAAAACTCGGTCGCCGGGGTTTATATATTTTTCTATCCCACCTAAATGGGCTAGTAATTCTTGCATGGCTTGGTCTACAACTTGGGTGTCGTAGGAGTCAGCTTTTACTGCTGCTACTTTGGTCATAGGAAGCACCTCACATCTATCTACTACCAAAACTTTTCCATAACTCTTTAACAGAATGAGCTATTACGACTTTATCTTTTAATACATCCTCTGCTAATGAAATCTCTGATTTATCATAAAAGTAGAAATTGATCGTATCAACTTTTACATTATCTCTGATGGTATTAAAAATATGGCTATCATTATTAGGATACAATCCTATAATGTCTATTGTACCTGCAATGCTTTCAAATTCAACTATAGGATAATATTCAGCAATTTTACTATTTGTATTTTTCCTTATTGATATAGCTTCATACATGTTACGAACAATACTATTATCATCATCTTTCCATTTTTCTATTTGCGGTATAAGCTCTGGTTTTTCTTCCATTCCTTGAACAAATTTATCAATTGCCGAATTTGCTTGAAAATTTGTTTTTATAGCAGAATCCTTTAATTCTCCTGCATAAGTCATTAATATGTTGGAATATAAATGCTTAAATTCTCTGGGAATTGTAACATTGTTTGCTGATGAATCAGATAACATATTTCTAAAACTATTAGGATTGTAAATTTCATCCAAAATATGAAACGCACCATGCATATAATATACTGGTTTTTTAAGGAATTTCTCTACATTATTATCATAGTTAGTGGTAAAAATATTATTATACAATAATAAAAACTCACGTAATTTGTGAGGAAATTTTTTAATTAACTTATTAAGCTTTCCTTTGTTATATATAGCATCAACAAACATACGTCTTAATGCTTGTCTAATTTCAAATCGCTCTGGGTTCGATATCTTATTTTCTCTACTAATTAATTCATAAATAAAAAAGTAATCCTCTATTCCAATCTCATATAAAGATAAAGTCCTTAAATTACTATATCTCTTTTTAAATTCAATTAGTGATTTTTTTTCATAATTAATAACTGCAAACTTATCGTACTCTCCAGATATTATACTTGGAATTATTATGTAAAGATGGCGCAACAAATCAACTGTCTCCTTGGGATAAATATCACATGGGAAATCTCCTTTATCCACATTATTAATTGCACGCATAATTATATTGCTATTTACGTAATCGCTACCGCCAAACTGAATATCAAATCCATTACCGATTAGTAAGTTTTTCACACTTCATACTCCCTTATATAAAAAACATTAATTGACCCAATACTACTTCAGCATGTTTAATCACCTATTGTTATCACTCCCGCAGAAACTGGTGACAGAAACGTTGTCTCACTAATTAAGGAAATATTTGGGGTACATTCCTTTTCTGTCATAAAAAAATTAATAAAGAACAAATGCCCTAACCTATCGCTTCGGCGGATTTTATCGCACTATAATTTAATTGGAATAAACACCGTCTATTTTTACATTTATTGATTTCATTAAGTTTATAAAAACGGGAATCAACGTGCTATCATTATAAACCCCTAATGCTCGTTTAAATCGACGAATACTATCGGAATCGGTATTAATCAAAGAACTGTTTGACATTTTTTCATCTTTAACAGTGATATTAATGAAACCATGCTGATTGTCAAATGACCATAAAAAGGTATACATATCACCATCCTTTTTTGAAAATTCAACAAAAAACCGTTTATGATTTTCGATAATTTTTTCGCCTGTTTTGGCCGAACCTGAAAGCCATTTTCCCATTAAAAACCCTCCAAAAAATTAATATTTAACAATTGTTGAATTAATTCATTTATTTTTCTAAAGCTTTCACTAAAAAGGTCTCTTAAATTACTACAAAATTTAACAAAAGCCTTTTCTTATCTTCCCCATTTAACGGCTGGACCTCTGTCAATCATTCTGACAAAAGTTATCGTAAAAATACTACGAACACCTTACCATTCTAATATATCTACTCGTTTTCAATACTAAGAAAACTCGCATCTACTTAAGGTTGCGAGTTTTTTTCTTAATCATATATTATTTCTTTTGTTCGTTAATTATAATGCCCCTATTAATCATTTTAGTTGGGTCCATGCTATCTTGAACATAAACCATTCCCGGTCGTTGAGGTCTTACCATAGTAGTTTGAGTAGTAGTTTGACTAGTTGTTTGAGTTGATTGCTTAGAACTATTATCCGCCATTTTAAAATCCCTCCTTTCATTTTTGACTAATTGCACTTATTTAATAAAAACAAAGGTATAGCATTCAATATACATAACAAAAGGGCAATAATAATACATATATTCGATCTTCTAATATATTTAATTTTTTTGTGATTATTTTTCAGGTTTTCATCTGTGGCATCTCTATATAAATCATTTATATAACTATTAATATCCTGAGCAATTTTAATATCCTTTTCTGCCTCACCGCAACAAGCATAATATTGTTCCACTTGCTTAGCATAATCATCTATAACCTTTGGACTTGGAGATTCAGCATATCTATGTCCGTAAAAAACCTGCAACAATAATATTGCTGCATATAGAATTAAGCAAATAATGAGAATTGTTATAAAGTAATACATACAAAGCAATATATTTGCCATCGTAAGACTTGGCAATCCCTCGGATTTACTTATGTAATAAACAATCAATGTTGCTATAATAGACAAAGTTGTTAATGGTACTGATACACGGGAATTTAATCCTTCTTTAGTTGTTAATTCATGATAATACATGTCTTTAAACACACTTAGTGTATATCTATGCACACAAGTAGCTTCATTATCATTACTTGCTAGATTTTGTTGTTCTGTAGTATCATTTTCTCGTTTTATTTCTACAGTGGCTGTTTTTACCCCTGTTGGTGCATCAATCATGCTACTCAAATCTTCCTTATCTTTATAAATTATATCACAAATTTTACCTACAGCTGTACATGATGTTGCTATTGCTGCTAAAAACCACTGAATATATCTAGCTAAATTATACTGCTCTCTAGCGTATTTTTCTCCATCTTTTAAACTTATTAAATGTTCATTTAGCTGACTATATTCGTTTAATAAATTAACATTTTGAAAGCTTATGAAGTTCGTTAAATGATCAAGATATATCCATATACTTTTTAACTGTTCATTTAACACGAAATATTGGCCACCATCAATCGTACTTTTTGTAATTTCATAGATAATGTTCCAGCCCACTGAGGCTACTAAAGCAATATATCCAATTCCTTCAATAATGCGTACAAGCCTTTTATACTCTTTAAATAAATAAACCATATATAACAAAAAAAGAGTCATAGCAATTATAAATGTTAATATAACTATAATCTCACTTATCTTGATCACACTCCAAAATGACTAAAATATATTGCTATAATTCGCCATATTCTACTTTAATTCCTACAAACAAATAAAAAACTTATCAGGTACTAATATCATCCGAAAACGGAAAAATCCGCGGTTAGTCTTGCAGTATTATGGACAGGGTAGCGGTTCTTTTTGTCTTATCCAAACACCGAATCAACGATACCGTCTCATTTCATTTTTGCAATAATCGCTTTACCTTGCCACCTACTTTTTAATGTTAATTATATATATTCTCATGCAAACTCAAAACTCCTGCCAAATTAATACATAATTCAGCAGGAGTTTCCTTTTTAGTGTTTATATTCTATTTAGCATCACTGACCTAGGCTATTTTTTATCAATAATTCATAAGGGTCAACTCAGAAGTAACATGATAAAAAAAAGAAACGTCAGACTGTGCGAAAACGCTCAGGTTTCAGTCTAGATATTAGTCCAAAATGCTAAAATCATATAAAAATAGCGGTAATACTCTAGTAATAGTTCTTAGCCCTATTTGATTGCCGCTATTAATTCCTTAGTTCCTATAATATTGAGCACACGTTTAAGGTTATACATTAAACAATGCATAACCGCTTCACCTTTCACTTTTTCA